>JAEEGK010012246.1_pt1 | contig 19524 bp, 10 predicted proteins | sample 8958771 | NCBI WGS metagenome assembly JAEEGK01 (sample SAMN16246547, study PRJNA631951) | gut metagenome | biome: gut microbiome; feature: rumen; material: SC-attached | host: Bos | place: Iran: Karaj | collected 2018-10
CGGTCATCGCTGCGGCAAGCAGCACAGAAATCAGCTTTTTCATAGTAAATTCTCCTTTCAGAATCGTCGGGTGGAATCGGGCATTTGCCGCCCCTGCCGGATGAAGATAAGAGCAGGGGCGGCTTGTGTGGAGGAAATGTGACTGTTATGCAGTTGTGTTCGCAAGCTGACGGAGCAGCTCGGCAAGGTCAAGCGCATCGGTCACGCCGTCTGCGTTGAGATCGGCTTCGTCCATGTTGAGCGTGGAGGCGTCAAGCTCGGAATCCTCTGCATTGAAACGCGAAAGCAGCACCGCATCGCCGATGTTCGTTTCGCCGTCGCCGTTGAGGTCGCCGGTGCCGGGACGGTGTGCAGGAAGCAACAGATGCGTCAAACTTACATCCTCCCATGTCTCCTCGCAATGATCCACGATGATCGTGGGGAGGAGCCTTGCAATCCGCGGATCATCTGCAAATCTGATCAGCATTTGTTTCGCGTTCGCGGCGGAACAGGAATAATAGTAATATTCTGTGCCGTCATCGTCTTTCCGAATACGGGCGTCCGCCGTCTGACCGAGTGCGGTCAGCGCTGCTTCAAACTCTGCCTTTGCATCCATGTCGGCAAATTCCGCATACAACTCGTTCATGTACATCAGATCAGTCTGATCACAGCTGTAGACTGCGCCGTTGACGGTAAAGCGCGGATCGTCATACAGGGCACGCAGCAGTTCCAGAAAAGCCCCTGTATCGTCCATTTTGTCTTGTCCGTATGTGCTTTGCTCAATGACGTAGTTGTTTTCATCCGGCAGTGTCTCAGCAGAAGAATCCGTGCCGATCATCCGGCAGTGTGTCAGATCGCTGTCCGCCGAAATATACATCTTGGTATCAGCGAATGAATACGAAGAATAATAGGCGAGAAGTTCTGTCTGCGGGATCACGCGGCAGATATAGGGAGAGCGAGTGCCCTTCGGGAACTCCGGCGCAAGCGTGAACTCACCGAGCTGCATACTTTCGGTCAGCGCTTCCTTCATCGAGACAGATATGCCGATACGCCAAACATTCACCTCTACGGCGCCGAACCCACTGTCCAGAATGTCATAGCTGTCCGGCTGCATGGAATAATACCATAAGCGTTTCCGCAGGGGACTGTATCGCTCGCCGGTGATGCGATCCTCATCTACGCCCCATAGCCAATCGTTGTCGGCTGACACTGGCACGGCATGAATACTGCACATTAAACCTAAAACCGCTAATATTGAAATGAGCTTCCTGATGCTTGTTTTCTTCATATTATCCTTTCCTTTCATGTAAGTTTATGATTGGCTAAATCGAATCAAGGGGCCGGTTAAACGGACATTAATTGACAATATTCCAGTACAAACTCCACATTGGATACGAAGTGCTGAAATCCATTTCATCGGGGTCATAGGCATCATCCATTCACGTCGTCCGGGTTTGCGCTTCATGCTCATGCGCAGAGGGATCATCATCCCCCTCTATTATATACATGTCTGAAAAGGGTCGATTTCTTCCTGATGCGCCCAAAGTTTGTAGGAACTCACAATAAAACGGCGTGTTCATTGTATGAATGTGTATATTCCGACATCTCCGCTCGCGTGTTCTTATTATTCATTTTCCGCATGGCATGTAGTTGTATCTACTGTAATTATAGCACAGCGCTATTGAAAAAGCAATTACTGATTCAAACCCCAAACAATAGCCTGTTTGTCGGGATATACAAAACGGACAACCAATAAATCTAATTTTATGTTTCTGTGTGTATTGTCAGGCAGCAAATATGCAGCTGAATAGCAATAACATACGAAATGGTGAGGTGTGCAGTGAATATGTTTCGTTTAAGCAATTGCATCTTCGCGCTGGGACTGGACGCGCAGGAAATCTCGGTTTACGCCTATCTTTGCAGCCTGCCCGGAAGCGGGCATACAATCACGGGTGGCACAGTCATTACAGTAAAGCAGCGCACAATCGCTGTGAACTGCGGCATGAAATCTCCCGTCATCGTATCCAGAACGATCGACCGGCTCCGGCAAAAGGGGCTGGTCGAGTATCTGGAGCGCAGCACGAAAGCAAACGGTCAGCGCGGAACATACAGCTATGCGGTCACAATGCAGCAGACGAACAAGGGGTATTTCACGGTCGATCGCCGCGTATTCGGTATGCTTTCACCGCGGCAGATGCTTGTATACCTCTTTCTCTGCAAGTCATTCAGCACGGTGCTTCATGACTGCTGGAACAGCTATAACGATATCGCCGCGCAAATCGGGATGAAACGTGAATCGGTTGTGCAGATCATCGGTGAACTGGTCAGTGCCGGGCTGATTGTCCGGATGCGGCGCAGATCACGGGAGAATCGGCGCGTATTCGTGGATAATCACTACGCGATTGTGCGGTTTGAGACCGGGCACATTCGCGGGAGAATGCCGTGGCGAGCAACTGTCCCGGCAATGGATTCATGCGGCTCTGGTAATGAACGGGCACGGCTTGCTCCATTGCCGGATTTTCATTTTGTTCGGGGTAGTCCCTGAAATGTATCTCTATTTTCAGTACCCAATTCTACATACAGACTGAAAAAGAAAGTTCAATATATATCCGTTCCGACATGATTATTTACCGCGCGTATATCAACAAATCACAGCGATGCGTGACGGTGCGGTCAGGCGCGTGCGGCTTTCTCTTTTCAGTTTTGTATCGAAAGGAGCTTCCAATGGACAAACACACGAAACACCTTCTGTTTTTCTACGGCGCATTGCTTCTCGCATCGGTGTCGGCGTTCTGCATCATGTTTGTGCTGCCGATGACCGAAAGCAGCAGAAGTCCGCCCGGCAATTTGCACAAGGACAAGCGCCACTTTTTAGGCAATCAGACGAAGTTTGCGGAAATTGCATATTTCGCCTCAAAAGTCTTTACTTCTATGTGTTAAAGTGCTAAACTATAAAGGAGGACAGGGAAGAATGGCAAATACCAATCACCTCACCCCGCTTGGCGGGTACAGCGATGCCGGAGCGAAAAAACTCCGGCAGATGGCTGAAAACGCGGCTCTGCTGACCGATTTCCTGCGGTTTCAGGGGCGCGTATTCAAGCATCCGGCTTCGGTTGCGCTGGAGTTTTTCACGCAGAAGCCCGATGCAACCTTCATCGCAACTGCCGCGCAATGGGAAAAAGCCGGCTTCACCGTGACCGCGGGCAGCGATGCGATCAAGTTTTTCGACGAGCACGGAAAGACGATCGAGATGTACGACTTCTCGCAGTGCGAGGAGGAAGCGCCGCCGATGATCTGGGCGGTGACGAATCAGAACCTTGCGAAAGTCAAGGAGAGCATGGGAATCCCGCAGGACACCAAGCTGATCGACGGTCTGGTCGCAAAATCCATTGACGCGGAACAGATCGTCCGGGCAATGCAGAAGCTGAATGTACCGCCGCAGAATCATCAGGTGTTTCAGCAGTCGATGGTCAGCTCGGTGGCGCAGATCATCGCAGGGCGGCTCTCCGTCAACGGCGGCAATTTCCGCGTGCAGTCGGACGATACCGCGTTCCGGTCGCTGCGAACGACCGAACAGCGCATGATGTATCTGGCAATCGCGGGAAAAGCGGCACGGGATGTGCTGCGGCAAATTGAACGGATCGTAACCGAAACGAGTGTGCAGGCGATGCTTGCAGAACAGGAGGCGAAAAATGCTGAATTACGAAGAGTGGCTGACGATGAGCGAGGACGAAAAGCTGCGGCTGACAGACGCGGAGATGCCGCAGATTCCGAAAGAGCAGCTGACGAATCACCTGACCGCGGCGAAAGCGGAGAAGCGGGACGGTCAGATCGGCTGGACGGTGACGCAGGAGATCCGGAACGGCTCGAAGACGATGTGGTTTCCGGAGTTCAGACAGAAGAAGGTGAACGGAATCCCGATGTGGTATCGGTTCAACCCGATGAACGGGACTTACGAGCTGCAGGTCGAGACGGAGCCGTCAACGGAGCAGGAGCCGATCGGGAGCTACGGGACAGCGTGGATGCACTTCATGGAAGCGAATCACCCGGAGCTGACGGAAGTGATGCGGATGAAGCACATCTTCCTGACAACGGCGCGGTCAGTGGACCGGAGCGCGTGGGAGTACCGGGAGCTTCTGGACCGGCAGTACGAGCAGATGTACCCGCGACCGAACGGGACATTCGAGGAGAATCTCCGGTGGGAGCGGACGAGAGCGTTTTACACGGACGGGACAGTGATGCGGAAGCGCGTCCTGATTCCGCTGACAAGACCGTAAAGCAGAATACAGAGAAACCGTCAACCGGATCGGCTGGCGGTTTTTCTGTACCCCCTGCAACCGAGCAGCTGCGGTTATTCGGTATGGAGGACGAACCCGAAGAGCAGCCTGACCCCGTTGCCGATGAAAAACTGCGGCTCCTGCGGGAGGACCTTCTGCGCGGAAACGGTTTTCAGAACGGAAAGCTGGACATTGCAGCGTATTATGAACAGCATCAGCCGTCAGATAAGGAGTTTGCCCGTTACCTGCGGGATAAATACGGAATCGGCGGTCACAGCGGTCCGGATATGCCTGACGTCGGCTATGACGGCAAGGGCATTCATATTATTTCTGCGGACAAAAAAGGTAATTACAGCTACACATGGGCACAGGCAGCGAAAGAGATTCGCCGCATGATCGAGCGCGGAGAATATATTACCGCCGCAGACATTGACGATGCTGTGGACAATGCACTGTATTATCTGCAGGAAGTGGAACATCTGAACGACCGGGAACGCGACACCTATACCGCGCAGCTGAAGAAGCTTCGTAATCACCCGCTGCTGACGGATGAAACAGCGGCACGGATTGATGCAGTCATTTTGCCGGAGCCTGCATTGCAGCTGTCTGCGCCTGCACGGTATATCATGGAAGAGGCAAATATGCCGATGTTCGTTGACCGTCTGGTTGCCCGTGATGAAATGGATGAAATCGCACACCGGATTCTCGATGAGCGCGAGGACGCTGCTTCGGTCGCGCAGGACTTCATCGACGAGAGCAGATACAGCATTTCCGACCGTGAAACCTTTGATGCGGCGACATTCGCCGTCAAAAAAGATACCGATGGTGTCACCGTGACCGCCCAGCCGGATTCCGCGCACCCGTTCAGCGTTTCGTATAGCTGGCAGCAGATCGGTATGTTTTTGCAGGAAGCCGCAGAGCTTGCCCGCGAAGTGCAGCGTGAAGCGGAGGAAGCATGGGCGCGCGATGTTGCCGAGAATATGGAAGCATATGACGCGCTCGATCATCACCGCGATGTGTACCTGAAAGATATCCGCAAAACAGAAGATCCCATGAACGGATATATCTCGGATGCGCGAAAACAGGAATTCTATAACTACCGCCTGCACTTCGATCCGGATCAGGGCTATCTTCTTATGGCAGACAGCGACAAGGACGATGACCTCATCATCCGGAATTTCACGATGGTAAACAGTCAGATCGTGCTGCACGGTGTGCAGGAGATGGGCTTCACCGTGACCGGTGTCCAGCCCGCGGCGACCTATGAGATTTACCAGATGAAAAGCGGCGAGAAATATCGCTATAACCGTTGGGAGAGTCTGGAATCCAACAAAGATGCCGGTCTGACGGTCGCGGATTACGACCTTGTGTATACCGGCGACTGGAGCGAAGTTTCCGGCGATTCCGTTCAGAAGAGACTTGCAGCATTGTTTCAGAAATTCAATGTTGATCGCCCGGAGGACTTCCGCGGGCATTCCATGAGCACCAGCGATGTGGTAGTAGTGACAGAGAACGGCAGCAGGACTGCGTACTATGTGGATACCGTGAGCTTTGTGGAAATGCCTGACTTTTTCCGTGAGAAGAACTATCAGTTGGTGCTGAACGACAGCGATCACAACATTCAATTCGGGCAGACATTTGTATCACTGGAAGCTGCACAGGATGCCGGAAATGAGGCAATCTGGAGCGGTCACGCAGTCGGCTATGCGGTTCTGAACAGACAGGAACAGAAGGTCGAAGTCTATGACAGCGACTTTCCGACAAGTGGCGTATTCAGTCAGGAGGTATACGAAAACAGCCCGTTCCAGACACTCACCGTTCATACTGATGCGCCGATGACATCGGAGCCGCCGAAAAAGCACCGCCCGACACGAGCGGAACAGCTCTATAAAATGTTCGCGGAGATGTATCCGGAGATTGTCAGCGGCGCGCATACCTATGAACGCTACGAGGACAAAAACGGTGAGGACGGCGGATATGAGCCGTTGGCAGTCGAACATCACGGCGGCAAGCAATACTCGTGGTCTACATTCTACTTCCAGAACGGAGACCTCATGGCAGACCCGGACTTCTGTTTCCTGCTCGATCACGAAAACAAGCGCATGGAAATCCTGTCATTCCAGATGGACGGTGTGCCGCCATACGGGACAGTGTATCAGTGCTGTGTGGACGATACCGGCAATGTGGACCGGGAACTGCGCGGACAGTTGGAACAGACATTTTTACAGAATCTCCGCAATTCGCGTGCAGCCGACCGGCAGTTGGTGCGGTATACCGATGAGAACGAGGAAGATGTGACCGTCGGGCACGATGAATCGGACATTCCCGAAGAGCCTGCAAGCAGTGACCCGTCTGCGGAATACCGCGCTGTACTGAATGCCTTTGCGGAAAAGCACGGTCTGGGCGAGCTCAATGTGCAGTTTGACGGTCGCGGCAGAGCCTTTGTCTATGAGCGTTTTGCGGACGGAAAGGATTTGCAGCTGTTTCTGGTCTATCCGAACAACGGCAGTCCGGAGGCACTTCAAAGGGAACTTGAAAGCTACGAGCGTTCTATGGATTACCGCGGCGACAAGATCGAAAACGTCTCCCGCAGGCAGGCATATATCCAGATTCACGGGCAGTCGGAGCTGCCGCCTGTCCCGGATGATCTTCCGCCGATTGTATATGCCAAAGACCCGCGCGGCAAGCTACATGACAATCTCGCGGCAATCCGTGAGCTGCACCGGCTGCGGCGCTGCGAGGAAAATGGACAGCCGCTCTACACCAAACAGCGCAGCAGCGATCACAGCAAGGAAGTCTCGGACATGACACTGCGGCGGTATTCCGGCTGGGGCGGCTTGGCGGAAGTCTTTGACGAAACGAACGACCGGTATGACTACGAACGGCAGCAGCTTCACCGCTATCTGACCGATGATGAGTACAAGGCAATCCGCGCAAGTGTGACCGATGCACACTATACCCCGCAGATCGTGGTGGATGCGATGTGGTCGGCGGTGCAGAGCATGGGGCTTGACCGGGATTCCCGGATTCTAGAGCCGTCATGCGGCACGGGCAACTTCATCAGCAGAATGCCGCACAGCATCGGAAACGGCGGCGTTGTCGGCGTGGAGATCGACAGCATCACAGCAGAAATTGCTTCGCGCCTGCACAATGACAGAGATAATGTTCGCATCGTGAACACTGCATTTGAGCATTCCGGCTTGCAGGACGGCAGCTTTGATCTGGCAATCGGCAATGTGCCTTTCGGCGATTACAAAATGAACGACCCGGATTACGCGCAGGATTGGCTGATTCACGACGCATTTTTCCGGAAAGCACTGGATAAGGTCGCGCCGGGCGGTGTGGTTGCGTTCATCACTTCCAGCGGAACGATGGACAAGAAAACATCGAAGGTGCGCGAGTATCTGGCGACACAGGCGGAGCTTGTCGGCGCGATTCGTCTGCCGAATACGACCTTTGCAGAAGCCGGTACAGGTGTCACCGCGGACATCATCTTCCTGAAAAAGCGGGAATCTCCGCTCCTTGCTCATGAGCCGAAACCTGACTGGTGCTATACCGCTGAAACCGAGGACGGGCTGCGGATCAACAGCTATTTTGTGCAGAATCCGAACATGATTCTCGGCACGATGCGGAAAACCGGCTATTTCGACCGCCTGACCTGCGACCCGAAACCGGATGTGCCGCTGAAAGTACAACTGCGCGATGCGGTTGCAAGCCTGAACGCAAAAATAACGGTCACGCGCAGACAGGAGGCTCTGCGGGCACGGCAGGAGCAGATCGCGCCGTGGGGCAAGGATTATTCTTATCACGAAAAGGACGGCAAAATCTATTACCGGCAGGGCGAACACATGGATGCAGTCAAAGGCAATGCAGCTGAGATTACAAGAATAAGGCAGTTAATCGAAATCCGTACATTAACTCGTGCGCTGCTGGATAAGCAAAAGACCAATGTGCCCGATGAAGCCCTGACCGCGATGCGCGAAAAGCTGAACGAGCTGTATGATGCCTATGTCAAGGAGAATGGTGCGTTAAGCTCTGCGGAGAACAAAAAACGCTTCGGGCGGGACGCGGATTACCCGATCCTTCAATCTTTGGAAAACTTCAACGCGCAGACGCAGGCCTATGAAAAGGCGGACATTTTCTATAAGCGCACAGTCGCCTCGATTGCCGAGATCAAGTCGGTGGAAACGCTCGACGAGGCATTCCAGGTGTCGCTGGACCGGCGCGGCAAACCGGATATTCCGTATATGGCAGCGCTTTTGCAGGCAACCGAGCCGGACATGGAGATGAAGGAATTGATGCAAAAGGTCGAGCGTGATTTGCTGGCATCCGGTCTGGTATTCCTCGATCCTGAAAAAGCGATTCCCGATGTGCCGTTCTCCGGCATCACGGACCGTTCGGAATACCTGTCCGGCAATGTGCGCCGTAAGCTGGCATTTGCAGAGGAAAAGGCAAGAGACAATCCCAGATTTCAGGCGAATGTGGAGGCTCTGCAAGCGGTCATTCCGGAGAATATTCACGCGGAGGAGATCACGGTGCGTATGGGCTGCGCGTGGATTGACGCCGAAGACTATACCAGTTTTCTGCATATGCTCTCCGGGCGCGATTCGTGGGATATCCGCTGTGAGGTGACATACATTCCGCAGACTGGCGAGTTTGACATTCTGAAAGCAGGCTCCCGCAAAGACCTCAATGTAAACGAAGGCACGACCTACGGCACTGATTCTCTGACGATGTATGAGATCGCGCTCAAAATGCTGAACCAGACGCGGATTGTAGTCAATAAGACCGTGCCGTCGCCGAAAGACCCGTCAAAAACGATCACGCGGGTTGACCCGGAGAAAACGCGGCTTGCACAGGAGAAGGCAAAGCAGATCGAGGCGAAATTCAAGGAGTGGATTTTTGCAGACCCGAAGCGCAAGGACAAATACGAGAAACGGTATAACGAACTGTTCAACGCACTGGTCGGCAGACAGTACGACGGCTCGCGGTTGACCTTCAACGGTATGGCAACCGACTTCGAACTGCGTCCGCATCAGCGGAACTGCATTGCGCGGGCGGTCTACGGCGGAAATACCCTTGCAGCGCATGTGGTCGGCGCGGGCAAGTCGGCGGTTTTTATCACGGCAGTCATGAAGAAGAAAGAGCTCGGTCTGATCAACAAGGCATGCATCGTTGTTCCGAAAGCGCTGACCGAACAGACCGCGCTGGAATGGCGCAGAATCTTCCCGGATGCACGGCTGCTGACGGTCGGAGAAATGGATTTGTCTACGCAGGACAAGCGAGATGTGTTCACGGCTCGTATCGCTACCGGCAATTATGACGCGGTGATCGTCTCGCGGGAACAGTTTGACAAAATGGCAATGTCACCGGCGTATCAGCGGGACTACATTCAGCGTGAAATTGATGCGCTGGAGGATATGCTGATCGCGCAGAAGATGGCAGGCGCGACCAAAAATACGCCGTCGGTGAAGAAAATCGAGGCGGCAAAGAAGCGGTTGGAGAAGCGGTTGGAGAATGCACTGAATCCGAAGAAAATGTCTACGCGCAGCAAAGACGGTGTGCTGGAATTTGAGCAGCTCGGCTTTGATTATCTTGTGGTCGATGAAGCTCATGCGTACAAGAACGGTGCGAAACGTTGTGCATAAGGTATAATTCACACCTATACCGAAAAGCACCGTGTAAATTCACTTGGAAACAAGAAGAATTTGCAGAGAACTTAAATCTCGAATTCAGAGGTGAAATTCCTCTGCCGTACAGAATTAATGCTCCGGCATGTGAAAGCCGAAAGCAGTACGAGAATTAATACTCCACCAAGCACTGTAAAGCTGTAAATTCACAGTGTTTGAAGCGTGGTGAAGTCGTAATCTGAAAACCTAAACCAGAAATGGCATGGATAATAATGATGCGGATTTCCGAAAGTCTATGGCTACCAGTTATGAGAAGCTGTGCAGCATCGTAATACAGCGGCCATCGAAAGATGGAGAAAACAGAGAAAATGTATATGGTTCGTTTTTCTGTATACATCTCAACGGTTGAAATACCTCTGAGGGCTTTGAAGAACTGTAATTCAAATCAAGGTCAGATTCTCTCGGTGTACGGCAGCAGCCTAAGGACTTCAATAAAAGGATAGAGATTTAGGAACGTTTGAGAGCCTGTTATCGGAGTTTTACAGAACGATGAAGGTAACAGGAAGTCAGCCGTCCCATAGTAGTCTGAGGTTGGGAGAGCCAACCACATAGAGCTGAAATGCTCTGCGGCGAAGGGGACGAGTCAGATTAATGATAAATTTCACAAATTGAGAACAAATAACTCCCTGAAATATTGGGTGACGAACTATGAGGTGATACCTTATACATCTAAACGTCATGTTCTCGGACGAAAGCGACCTGAAAAGATGTCAGGATTTTCTTTACCAAAAGAGCCTTGACAACGTCACTTTCACAGGATTGATGGAAGCAATGTGTAACGAAGTTACGATTGTAACAGCAATCCATGACATCAAATCCAATCACGGCAGTAAAACGCCGGGAGTGGACGGCAAAAACATCAACAAATATCTGCAAATGGGCAAAGATGAATTAATTGCACTGATTCAGTCCAGATTTCACAGCTATAAACCCAAACCTGCAAGACGTGAATATATCGCTAAATCTAACGGAAAAATGCGCCCGCTCGGTATACCGACTATGCTTGACAGAATCATACAGCAATGTATGAAAATCATACTGGAACCGATATGCGAAGCAAAGTTTTACCCACACAGCTACGGTTTCAGACCGTACAGGGCGCAGAAACATGCAATCAGAGACATCGTAAATGTTGTAAATGTAACAGGCATCCGGAAAGATAAGGCGGTATGGGCGATTGAGGGCGACATTAAAGGATACTTTGATACGATCAATCACAGGATTCTGATGCGGAAGCTCTGGAAAATAGGAATTCATGATAAACGGGTTCTGAAAATCATAAGCCAGATGCTGAAGGCGGGATACATTGAATACGGATTGTATCATATGACAACAACAGGAACCCCGCAGGGCGGCATATTATCGCCGCTGCTTGCAAATGTATATCTGAATGATTTTGACTGGTATGTAGGCAGAAAATATCTGGAACCGCATAGAAAATGCCTGCGTAAATGTAATGACACAAGAAGACTGAAAGCACAAGGCGCGACACCGAAGTATAATTTCAGATATGCAGATGATTGGGTAATACTGACGACAACGAAGGAAGAAGCCGAAAGACTGAAACGTGAACTGACCAAATACTTCAAATTCCAACTAAAGCTCGAATTATCGCAGGAAAAGACGTATGTCACAGACCTGCGTGACAAAGGCATCCGATTTCTCGGATTTGTAGTAAAAGCGGAGCGGAAACGGAAAACACCGGATCCGAAAACATGGACTGACAATCTTGTCGGAAAACCATACCCAGACCTTGACAGACTAAAGCGGAAAACAGATAAAATCAAGGAAGCAATCAGAACAATTCAAACATACGAAGCGCCAACATCCAAAGCGGCAAAAATACAGGAAATCAATTCCATGATAATGGGAATTGCGCAGTATTTACAGCCGTCTATCTGTTCGCACGCTTACAACATCATCGACAGGAAGGTTAATAATACAGCACTTGCGGTCTGGAAAAGAATATACCCGCACAGCTACAATCAAATGCAGATTCCTCTGCAAAACCTTTGTAATCTCCCGCACAGACATCAGGGATATACAAGCAAGACATTTGCAATCAGGGTTGAGGGGTTCTGGTTCGGTCTGACCTATGCGTTTATCACGCACAGCCGGTATGAAACCAAGCCATTCGACCAGAAAACAACGCCCTACACCGAAGACGGCAGAAGACGATATTTGCAGCAATGCAAAAAGAATAAACGACTGCCGTGCAACAGACCTTCTATTTATAATCCGATGACGCTTGCATTTACGCCCTATATAAAGGGTAAGTTCTGGAAGCAAAATTTTGAGTATTACATGAATCGAGAATACGCTTTTAATCGGGATAAGGGCAAATGTAAATGCTGTGGGAAATATCTGAGCGGTGAGGTTGACGGTCACTGTCATCACGTTGACAATAAATTGCCGCTGGACAAAGTCAATAAAGTGCAGAATTTAGCATGGGTATGTATGGAATGTCACCATATGATTCATAACAGCCCGATTATAAATGTTGATGTCAAGACAGAACGCAAAATCATGAAATATCGTGCAAAACTCAAAAAGTGAAATTTATCGCAGGCTGTATATCGTGAGAATACAGCTTTGTTGAAAGGAAAGTAAGTTAATCTGATGGAACGCTGTGTGCGGTGAAAGCTGCATGCACAGTGTGAGGTGGGGGAAAACCCGGAGATTATCTCAAAGGGTTACCTATCACTATGGTTTGTAGCTACACGAATGATCGATGTTGCGGGCGTGACTACGACACCCTCCGGACGCGCGCAGGATATGCAGATGAAGTGCGACTGGATGAACGAACAGCTCGGACAGGGACACATCTTATATTGCACCGGCACGCCGGTCTCAAACTCGATGACGGAGCTCTATGTGATGACGCGCTATCTGCACCCGGAGCTTCTGAAAGCGGCTGGTGTCGAGCGTTTCGACGATTGGGCGGCGACATTCGGCAAGGTCGTCTGCGCGTATAAGCAGAGCCCGTCCGGTCAGCTGAAGCTGAAAACATCGTTCAGCAAATTTGCAAATCTGCCGGAGCTCATGGCGATGTATAAGGAGTTTGCGGATATTCAGTCGGCTGAAAAGCTGCATCTGCCGCGACCGGAACTGATCGGCGGGAAACCGGAGATCGTCAAGGTACAGGCTTCACCGGAACAGCGTGCGTATGTGCGGGAACTTGCGGCAAGAGCGCAGCTGATTTCATCCGGTGCGGTTGATCCGCATATCGACAACCTTTTGAAGATCACCGGCGAGGCGCGTCTGATCGGCATGGGGAATCGTGCGGTTGCGGCGATGTACCGACAGCGCGAGGACGGCGAGCTGCCGGAGGGTTTCATGGAGGACGAGCCCGGAAAGGTCGATGCCTGCATTGACCGCGTCGTGCAGTATTACGGCGAGACCGCGGAGCAGAAAGGCGTGCAGATCATCTTCTCGGATATTGCAGTCAACAGTGACAACGGCAACTTCTCCGTTTACGAATATATCCGGGACGAGCTGATTGCCCGCGGCATTCCGATGGACGAGATCATCTTTGCGCCGAAAGCGGACAGCAAGGAGCGTGAAGCGATCTTCCGCGACATTAACGACGGCAAATACCGCGTGGTCATCGGTTCGACCGGCACAATCGGTACGGGTGCAAACATTCAGCAGCGGCTTTATGCAGCGCATCATGTGGATATACCGTGGAAGCCCTCGGATTTCAGTCAGCGCGAGGGAAGAATCCTGAGACAAGGTAATACTTTCCCCGAAGTGCGGATTCTCAATTATGTCACTGAGGGTACGCTGGACAGTTATCTCTACCAAGTCGTGACGGACAAGGCGCGTTTCATCGCGCAGCTTCTGGATGATGAATGCCCGGCGCGTGTTTCCGAGGACTGCGACGAAAAGGTGCTGACCTACGCAGAACTGCAAGCAGCGGCGGAGGGCAACCCCGATTTCAAAACGCGCATCGAGCTTTCAAACAGGATTGCGGAGCTGACCGCACTCAAACAGGCACACCTGCATGAGCAGGGCAAGATGCAGAAGCGTGTTGAGCAGATTCCGCAGGAGATCGCACAGATCAGAACACAGATCGGACAGATGCAGGAAGACCAGAAGTCTGCGGCAGCAATGCGGGATTCAGAGGGCAAGGTCAAGTCCTTCGACTTTGTGACACCGACACGGACAATCCGCAGGCACGAGGACATCAACGCATTTCTGCACGAACAGATTACGAAGCGCATCGAGCGCCCGTTTGATGAGATGCCGAAATTCAGAATCGGCGACTTCACGGTATCGGTTGAGATTCGTCCCGGCGAAATGAATGAAGCGATGCTGGCAGTCAAGGGCAAGCGCGAGCCGTCGTATGTGATTCAGGTCGGCAGCGCGGCGAATGCGGACAACTGGCAGCGCATCGTCAACTTCCTCGACGGCGCGATTGAGAAAGCAATCGCGGACAGCGAGACAAAGATCACAAAGCTGGAGGCTGATCTGAAGCAGGCGCAGGAGCGCGTCGGTGTTCCGTTTGACGGTGAGGCGGAACTGACAAAGGCGCAGTCAGATTTCGCGGAGCTCGAAGCGCGGCTCTCAGGTTTGTCCGAGCAGCAGGACGAAGTCATTGACCCGGACGAAACCGATGAGGAAGAAACCGACGAGGAACGCACAGAGCGCGAAGCTTACCAGAGCCAGACCGATGACGACGACCTCCCGATGCTGCCGGACAGTAACGCTTCATCACGCGGACCGAGAAGATGACAGATGAAGAACGCTCCTGCTTTTGCGGGAGCGTTCTGATTCAGAAAGGAGAATTATGAGACAGGAAGAATACAGAGCATTGGTGCAGGCTGCACGCGAGACTGATCTCGTCGAATACTTCCGGCGAAACGGTTTCACTGTGGAGCGCAAGGGCAGCGAGTATTATGTGAAGGAGTACACGTCGCTTTGCATCAAGCCGTCCACAAATCAGTGGTTCTTTCACTACACGGGCGAGGGGGCAACGAATAATTCAATCAACTGTCTGGTAAAGGTTCTCGGCATGGACTTCAATCAGGCAGTTTTTTCTTTGACCGGGCAGGATATTTCCAGAATGCGCTCCTCGGATTTTCCGAAAGCACAGCGTCCTGCAATGACGACACCGCCGAGACCGCCGCGCAGGGAACCGGAGAAAAAAGAGCTACAGATGCCGGAGCAGTCGGAGCACACCGGTCGGCTGTTTGCGTATCTCTGCCAGACGCGGAAGATTCCGCCGCACATCGTCGAGGAACTTCTGCACTCCGGTCTGCTCTACCAGAGCGAGAACACGGTGCATTGCCAGCGGGACGGACAGGAGCGCACCTTCCGCAATGCAAACGCAGTGTTCGTTCACCGCGGCACCGACGGTCAGGCAATCGGCGCGGAGATTCAAGGGCTCAATTCGTTCAAGCGATTCAAGAGCATGGCACCCGGCACCGGCGACAGCGTGTTCATGTTCACACCGGTCGCAGCGCGCGACGGCAGACTGCACCGCGCGTATCTCTTTGAATCCGCGATTGACCTGATGTCATTCTATTCATTCTGCAAACAGAAGGAACTGCTGGAAGGCTCCGCGCTGATTTCGATGGCGGGGCTGAAACCGTCCGTACCGAAACGCTTGCAGGCAGAGGGTATCGAGATCATTTCCTGTGTTGAGAACGATGACGCCGGCAGACGCTTTGAACAGGACAACGGTTTTGTCCGTTCCGAGTCCGTAAAGCAGAAGCTTGATCATCGCGGCTTCAAAGACTGGAATGAGCTTCTGACGCTTGGCTCCAAAGATCCGAATGTAAGCCTGATCGAGCAGTCTCAGCAGCAGACACAGAAACCGGCGATTCCATTCCACAGAGGGAAACGAGCATGAAAAAGGATACTGCAAGAAAAGAACGCGGTGCGATAGAAGTCTATCTTTCGCCAGAAGAAGTCAACGCTTTGCTTTCAGCGCTGAATGCGATCGCGGTCGCTGATCCGGAAAACAGGACCGCACGGCACGCTGAACGCCTGAAGCAAAAAATCCTGAAACACGGACGCAGATTCACCGACAAGGGAACGGAAAGCTCCGTGACATATTTCTATATTGAGGAAGCCGCAACGATGATCCATCTGTTCAGCTTTTATACGATCGTGACCCAAAAGCCGGAAATGGTCACTGATTTCTTTTCTCAAATGGGAAGACCGCGAAAGGAGTGAAACGCATTGAGAGAAAAAGACACCGACAGTGAAACAATCAAAAAAAGGGCTTGGGAATCTCCCAACTGCGGAGCAGAAGATAACGCTTTGTTCATTTTTCGGAGAAAAATGTTCCGCTTTGCCGGAAACTGTGCGAAGCGTTTTCTGCCGTCAAGGTCGCAGACTTTGCCCAAAGCGAACCAAAGGGGCGCGTTCTGTTCTGTTCACGGCGGAACGCCGCGGACAGAACAGATATTGGGTAATATCTATCCTTTCGGTACGAACAGAGGCAAAAACAGCGGCTCGTGCCGTAAAATTGCAAATTGAAAAAGAAATGAGGTCAAGATGGACAGATACAGTATCAGCTATACGCTGGGAAAAGCAAGTGATCCGCACGGAGCGAACCTTGCGCACAACAACCGAAAATTCACCGCTGCGAATGTTCAGGAATCACGGTCGTCTCAGAACATTACCTACATCAGACAGGATGTACGCGATGCTTATGCGCAGCTGTTTGGAAAAGCACTTGCGGAATATAACGCGAAACAGACAAAACCATGCAGAAGGATTCAGGATTACTACGATCATATTTCTTCAGGAAAACGGGAGGAACCGTTCTACGAAGTTGTTGTCCAGTTCGGCGATATGCAGAATGCTCCCTGCGGTTCAGAGCGCGGCGAGATCGTCCGACAAATGCTCGATGAGTTCATGCAGGGCTTCCAAGCGCGCAATCCGAATCTTTTTGTTTTCAATGCGGTTCTGCATCTGGACGAAGCATCGCCGCATCTGCATATTGACTTCATTCCGTTCTATACGCAGGGAAGAGTGACCGGGCTGAGCAAAGGCGTTTCTATGAAATCCGCACTGATCGAGCAGGGATTCAGACCGAAGGGAACACGGGAGAATCAGCTCGTGCTGTGGGAAGAACAGGAACGGATCGAAATGGAGAGAATTTTGCAGAGACACGGATATGCGCGTGAGGACAAGGATGCGCACTACGCACACATGACCGTCGAGGAATACAAGGCAGCAAAAGATAACGCACATCTCATTAATAGAATGCGGGAGATGCAGACGGTAACGGTCTCGGATTCGCAGGAGGAGTTCGTTCGCATCATTCAGACGCAGCTCAATGCCGAAAAGCAAAAGGTCGCTGCACTGGAGCGTGAGCGCCGCTCGCCCTATAAGGCATTCTTCTATTCTCCGCAGGAAAAGCAGGCATGGGTAATGCGGATGCTGGATGAAATCGATGTGCCGTACCGTGAAACAGACAACGGTTTTGAAGCACAGGAGTGCTATGTGCAGCTCATCCGCAGACTGGAAAAGGAATACAAAGCCCCGCGGTCTGTCATTCGGGACAAGTTGCGCGAGGACATTGACCTCCTGCTTATGCAGTCACGGTCATTCGATGAACTGCTTGAAAAGATACAGGCAGAGGGATATACCGTCAAACACGGAAAATATCTTTCTGTCAAGCCAACTGACTGCGGCGCGTTCATTCGACTGAAATCGCTTGGTGAATACTACACGGAATTTGCGCTCCGGAATCGGATTGCCGCAAAACAGCAGTATGAGAAAACGCTTGCCAGAAAGATCGCAGAAGCAAAACGGACGAAGGCGCCGACGCTGTATGTACTGCAAACGATGCAGCTGTATACGGTAGCGTTCAGCAGAGATGCGCTGCCGGTCCGCCGCCGCGATCATACAAAGCCGTATGCCTGGACAAATGATGCTGAACTCGACCTGCTCATTTTGCTGAGCAGAATGATCTCGAAGGGTGCAACGCTTGAAACGCTGCGGTGTGACTTTGCTGAAAAAGAAAAAAAAGTTTCCGAGAAATCAGAAGCGCTGGAAGCAGCGAAAGCGCAGCTCAGGAAATATCTGGAGATGAAGGAACAGCTGGAAGTGTTGTTTGCCGGCAAGCGTTCAGCAGTCTTTTCGCCGGAACAGGCACAGCGTGTTCTGCAAGAATATCCGGAGATCAATGCGGATAACTGGCAGAATGTCGATCAGCTGATCGAAGCGCAGCAAAACACTTTGTCGCAAATCAGTGCCGAATCTGAGCAGGCTGAGAAAGAACTGCGTGAAACTGCCGGACTTGTCACGGCAATGGAGCGCATTGTCAGCGGCACTTATGTGCAGTCGCTTGTCGCCGATGAGAATGACAGGCGCAATTCAAATATCATCCCGAATGGGATCAGACCGGGCGGAGGTACAATCCAATGAATCGTAATCAACTGAAAACGCTGGCAGTCATATCCATGACTGTCGATCATATTGCGCTGGCTTTTCTGCCGAAGGACAGTATCCTATATTATGTGATGCGGCTGTTCGGTCGGCTTGCCGCGCCGATCATGGTCTTTCTCCTGACAGAAGGATACCGGCATACGCGCAGCACAAAAAAATATCTTGGACGGCTGTTCATGTTCGCCGGTATCTCGCAGCCGATCTACTTCCAATTCGTCTACGGGAATCAGCCCGTGAACGCGGCAGACTTTTTCCTGCATTGGAATGTGATGCTCTCGTTGGCTATCGGTTTGCTCGTCATGGTGCTGTTCGATTCAGAGAAGATTCATACTGCGCCGAGCCTGATTCTGCTCGGCGTGCTGATCTCGCTTGCGCACTTCTGCGATTGGTCGTATCTGATTCCGGCATGGACAATCATTTTCTTTTGCTGGTACAAGCGCGATACCCGAAAAATGATTGTCCTCTTTGCGCTGGCATCAGTTACGCTGCAATCGCTTCTCTATCTGAAAGAGTATGACAGCTTCGCATCTTTTTCTTTTCAGTACGGTACGCTTCTCTCGCTCGTTACGATCTCGATGTATAACGGAGAGCGCGGCATTGTCCGACACAAAAGTTTGAACCGCTGGTTTTACTATGTGTACTATCCGGCGCACATGGTTGTTCTGATGGCGGTTCAGGTGTTGCTTGAATGAAAAATGCGCTTGCGGTCTTGACAAAGCCATCTGTTTCCGATATAATCATAGTAGTATAAATTGGAAGTTATTGGATTATAGTCATTAGGAGTAATAATTAATGTTAATAGTGATTATTATCTTGTACTTTGTAGGCAGAGAGATCACGCTATTAATATGTTTGTCATTATGTAATGGTTCATGGAATAGAATAAAAACTAAAGTCAAAGCGAAAAATATACTTGAGCGAGTGACCTTGTCTTACTTATTAAAAGCAAAGACTCAACATACAACTATTATTAGATTTGGATTTACATTTGTCAATGTTGAAACTATAAATACAACAATATGTGTCATCTTTTACTTGCATGACTTCAAGAATTATCTTCTTATTTGGGGGATTATATGGTTGTTGCACTTTTCTGTATTTACTTTCATGTTTAGAAAAGCAGCCAAAAAATAGGAAAACAATGAAAAGACTTGGGACAAATTCTGATCTAC
>JAEEGK010012248.1_pt1 | contig 19523 bp, 15 predicted proteins | sample 8958771 | NCBI WGS metagenome assembly JAEEGK01 (sample SAMN16246547, study PRJNA631951) | gut metagenome | biome: gut microbiome; feature: rumen; material: SC-attached | host: Bos | place: Iran: Karaj | collected 2018-10
GGAGAAAGCAAGCTCGCCCAGGGCCGCGAAGCCGTGAAGCAGCTCATGATGGACAACGTAGAACTGGCCGAAGAAATCGAGACCAAGATCCGCGAAGCCCTCTCCAAAGTCCAGGACTAATTCTTCTCTTTATTCGTCCCCGTCTTCGGGCGACGATCTTAGTCCGTAAAAAGGCATTATACAGCCTAAGATTGTATCTACTTGCGATCTTAGGCTGTTTTGGCCCATTTTACAGACTAAGATTGTATTTATCGGGCCGGGGCGAGGCGGCAGAGGGAGAGGTGGCGGTAATGGTCGTCGGAGAGGATGCCGGCGGCGCGCAGGGCGTCCAACGTGCACTCTTCGGGCCGATGGTGCTCACGGAACAGCACGATGCTGTGCGCTTCGGAGCGGGAGATGTGGGGATGACGGGACAAATCGGCCTCGGGGAGGGTCCAGAGAGGGAAGGCGTCGGGAGCGGAGCAGGTGATGAGGTCGCGCATTGCGGCAAGCTTTTCTTCGTCGAAGTGCCAGATTTCCAGCAGCTGCTCCACCGTCGAATAGCCGCCCAACTGCGCGCGGTACTGCACGATCTTGCCGGCAAAGAAAGGGCCGATGCCAGGCAGCGCCAGCAAGGCGGTACTGTCGGCCCGGTTGATGTCGATGCGGGGGATGTTGATGAAAGGGGCGAGGCGTTCGAAGACGGAATCGGCCACGACGTAGCTCTTCGCGAAGTCCGACGGCCGGCGGAACCGCCCTCCTTTTTGCCGATATGCGTCGATGGAAAGCGCTTGCTTTTCGCTGAATCCGAGGCGCTGGAGGTCTTCCACGCTCACGGTGTTGGGATCGAAGCGGAACGATTCCACCTTCCGCGGCGCCGCCTTCTCCCGCACCTTCACCGCCTCCGGACTGTGCAGTGCTTCCTTTCTTATGCTTGTCGTCTTCGCCCTGGAAGATGCCTCCGGAAAACCGACATCCCCCCGGGCTAATGTGTCGATGTAAACATACACCGTATCCGGCTGGTCGCGGTTGGCTACCAGGCGTGTGACGGCCGCCTTGTGAACGAACAAGGCAACCTGATATCCGAGGATGAGGAAAACAAGGGCGATCGCGCCCGTGGTGAAACTGGCCGTGAGGCGGCCGGTGCTATTCGTCTTCTGGTTCTTCTTCTGTGGGCCCATAACGCTTTTTCTTCGGCGCTTTTTCCGGCGGGGCCCCACCCACCACGATGACTATTTCTCCTTTAGGTTCGTGTTCGCGGAACCACTGCGCCACTTCGGCCAATGTTCCGCGCTTATGCTGTTCATGTACTTTCGAAATCTCCCTGGCTACGGAGCAGGGACGGTCCTCGCCGAAATACTCGGCGAACTGTTCCAGGGTCTTTACCAGCCGGAAAGGGCTTTCGTAGAAGACCATGGTGCGGGTTTCCTTAGCCAGTTCCTGCAGGTGTGTCTGGCGTCCCTTCTTCTGCGGCAGGAAGCCTTCGAAGACGAAGCGGTCGCAGGGAAGGCCGCTGGAAACGATGGCGGGAATACAGGCCGTGGCGCCCGGAAGGGTCTGAACTTCGATGCCTTCCTCGGCGCAGGTGCGGGCCAGCAGGAAGCCGGGATCGGAGATGCCGGGGGTGCCGGCGTCGGAGACCAGGGCCACGTTTAGACCGCCCAGGATGCGTTCCTTCACCATCTGCACCGTCTGATGCTCATTGAATTTGTGATGGCTCTTGAGGGGCCGATGGATGTCGAAGTGCTTCATCAGCACGGAGGACGTGCGGGTGTCTTCGGCCAGGATGAGGTCGGCCTCCTGGAGGACCTTGACGGCACGAAGGGTCATGTCGTCCAGATTGCCCACAGGCGTGGGAACGATATAAAGCTTGCCGGCCACTAACCCAGTTTTTTACGGATGGCCATCATGAAGCGGTAGGCGACGTCGGAGCCCAGGTTCCACTGCGGGAAGTGTTCCTTGACGTAGGCGACGGCCTCGTCCAGGCTGTTCAGTTCGTTAAGGGCGGCGATGGTGCTGTCGTACAGGGCGAAATCCTCCTTAAAGAGCGTGCCGATGAACTGGGCGCGGTCCAGCAGGGAGATACCGCTGCGGATATTCTTGACCAGGATGCCGGGTTTATCCTTGCTCCAGGCATAGTCGTTGGTCTCGGGGACCGTGGACAGCGGCTGGGGTGCAGGCGCCGGTTCGGGTTCCGGTGCGGCGGGTTCTTCGAACACCGGCATCGATACGGGTTCGGGGTCCTCGACGGGTTCCGGTTCGGAGATGGGGGGAATCGGATCTGCGACGCCCAGATCCACGTCCGTGAAATCTACCTCAGCGCTTTCTGCCGGGGTTTCATCGGCCTTTTCCTGCATCTCGCTGATGCGGGCTTCCAGGGCGGCAATCCTCTCTTTCAGGGAGGCTATTTCTTTTTTCGCCTCCAGCAGAAAATCCTGTTCAGTTTTATCCATATTTTTGCTAAATTTGCAGTACGGTTAACCTGTACTTCACCTAACAAAGTTACGGAAATGTTTTTGGAAAATGCAAAAAAATCGGGCTGCATTGAAGTAATCTGCGGCTCTATGTTCTCCGGAAAGACGGAAGAACTTATCAGACGCCTCAAACGCGCCCAATTCGCCAAACAGAAAATAGCCACATTCAAGCCCACGGTAGATACCCGCTATTCAGAGCTGGACGTGGTTTCCCATGACTCCCACAGCATTTCCTGTACCCCCATCAAATCGCCTTCCCGCATGCTTCAGATCGATCCCGACGTCCGCGTCGTGGGCATCGACGAAGCCCAGTTCTTCGATGACAGTATTATAGAAGTTGTCCAGGAGCTGGCCAACAAGCGCGGCGTCCGCGTAATCATCGCCGGTCTGGATACGGACTATCTCGGCAAGCCTTTCGGCCCCATGCCCGGCCTGATGGCTATCGCTGAAGACGTCCAGAAGGTTCACGCCATCTGCGTCCGCTGCGGTGGACTGGCCAACCACTCCCACCGCCTGTCCGATTCCAAGAAACTGGTCGTCCTGGGTGAAAAGGACACTTACGAGCCCCTCTGCCGCCAGTGCTACCAGAAAGCCCTGGCCGAAGACAACGCCTAGATACAATCTTAGGCAGAAATATGGCATTTTTTAGACTAAGATCGTCAGCGGTGACGATCTTAGTCTGTTTTTGAGGCTCTGGCAGACTAAGATTGTATGGAGCGGCGAGGGGTTGGTTATTCGGTGGGAAATCGTTATTTTTGCATGTATGAAGAAACGTCTATTGGGGAAAACCCCGGAGGAATTGAAGGAGATCGCCGTTGCGGCGGGGCTTCCGGCCTTTGCCGGGAAGCAGATCGCGCAGTGGCTGTATGTGAAGCGCGTCAGGAGCATTGACGAGATGACCAACCTGTCCAAGCAGGGCAGGGAAGCGTTGTCCGACCAGTACGAAGTGGGATATGTGGCTCCGATCGACGTGCAGACCTCCGTGGACGGAACAAGGAAATATCTGTTCCCGGTGAGATGCCCGGTCGGGGCCGGAAGGGAAGAGGACTCCTGCATCGAGGCCGTCATGATCCCCGACGAGGACCGCAAAACGCTTTGCGTGAGCTCGCAGGCCGGTTGCAAGATGGGCTGCAAGTTCTGCATGACCGGCCGCCAGGGCTTCCACGGAAACCTGGATGCCGCCGATATCCTGAACCAGTACTTCGCCATCGAAGAAGCCGGTGAACTGACCAACACCGTATTCATGGGCATGGGCGAACCGCTGGACAACTGGGACAACGTCAAGCGCGTCATCGAAGTCCTGACCGCCCCCTGGGGCCTGGCCTGGAGCCCGAAGCGTATCACGCTCAGCACCATCGGCGTGCTGCCCAGGCTCAAGCAGTTTCTGGACGAGTGCAAGTGCCACCTGGCCGTATCCCTGCACAATCCCTTCCCGGAAGAGCGCGCAGAGATGATGCCCGTTCAGAAGGCCTGGTCCGAGACCGAGGTCATCCGCCTGCTGAAACAGTACGATTTCACCGGCCAGCGCCGTGTGAGCTTCGAATATACCATCTTCCATGGCTGGAACGACACGCCTGCCCATGCAGACGAACTCATCCGCCTGATGAAGCACCTGGAGTGCCGGGTGAACCTGATCCGTTTCCATCGCATACCGGACTTCCCCTACGGCCCGGCCGAGAGGGAACAGATGGAGGCTTTCCGGGACCGTCTCAATGCGGGCGGCCTCACGGCTACCATCCGTGCATCCCGGGGAGAAGACATTTTCGCCGCCTGCGGCCTGCTCGCAGGAAAGCATAAGCAAGAATGACTATGAAGAAGCTTTTCCTATTGTCACTGTTCGCCTTCCTCCCGCTGGGATTGTTCGCCCAGCAGCGCATCGAGGAAGCCCCGTCTTCGACCTTCGGCCTGGACGCCAAGGACGCCAAGGCGGTCCAGGAGATCCGCGCCCGGATGGCGCAAATCCGCAAGACCCGTCCGACCGTAGCGCTGGTTTTGTCCGGCGGCGGTGCAAAGGGTGCCGCCACGGTAGGCGCGCTCAAATTCATCGAACAGTATGACATCCCCGTGGACATGGTGGTAGGAACCTCCATCGGCGGTCTGCTGGGCGGTATGTACGCCCTGGGTTATGACGCCGACTACCTGGACTCCCTCTTCCACAACATGAACTGGGAAATGGCCCTCAGCGACCGCGTAGATAAGAAATATCTCCCGTACTCCCACATCCGCAACAAGGAAAAGTATCAGATCTCCTTCCCCTTCTTCTACAAGGAAGAGGATTACAAGAATTACCTGGCCGGCGAAATGCCCTTCGCGGCCGGCGGTTCCCGTGAACTGCACCTGGGCGCCGGCAGCAGCGAGGACGCGAGCTCCGTCCTCAGGGGCAACCTCCTCGGCAGCCTTCCTTCCGGCTTCGTCTTCGGCCAGAACGTGAACCATATCATCACGTCCCGTACGGTGGGCTACAGTGACTCCACCGACTTCTTCAAGTTCCCGATTCCCTTCGCCTGCGTGGCCACGGACATGGTCTCCGGCAAGGCCAAGATCTGGCACAGCGGCTCGGTGAACCTGGCCCTGCGCTCGACGATGTCCATCCCCGGCCTCTTCGCCCCGGTCCGCTCCGAGGGCATGGTCCTGGTGGACGGCGGCATGCGCAACAACTTCCCCGTCAACCTCGCCAAGCGCATGGGGGCCGATATCGTCATCGGCATCGACCTGAGCGAACGCACCCTCAAGGCCGAGGAAATCCAGAACCTGGCCGATGTCATGATGGCCAGCATGGACCTCTTCTCGAACGACGCCTTCAACCTGAACAAACGCATGATCGACATCCATATCCATCCGGATATGACGGGCTTCAACATGCTCAGCTTCAGCGCTGCGGCCGTGGATACGCTATACAATCGCGGTTATAAAGCGGCCCAGGAAGTGGCGCCCCAGCTGGAAGCCCTCAAGAAACGGATGGGCTCGGCCGGAAAGAAACTCAACGCGAAACCGGCGGTGGATATCGGCCAGCAGACGGTCCGCATCGGCCAGATCGAAGTGGTGGGCGTAGAGCCGCAGGAAGTGGCCTACATCCTCCGCGGCATGAAGGTCAAGGCGTTCAGCCGCACCAACCGCGAAGCCATCGAGGACGACATCGCCCGCATCTTCGGCAAGGGCGCCTACGACTACATCAACTACGAACTCCGCGGCACGGAGGAACCCTACCGCCTGCGCATCACCTGCAAGAAAGGCCCCATGCACAAGCTGGGCTTCAGCACCAGGGCCGATTCGGAGGAATTCGTCTCCCTCCTGTTCAACGTCGGCCTCAATACCAACGCCCTGCAGGGACATTCGCTGGACGTGACGGCCCGCCTGAGCACGCACCCTTACCTGGACCTGCTCTATTCCTACAACGGCCGCAACTTCGCGACGATGAACGCCCGGGGTAACCTGTCCTACCTGAACAAGAACTTCCTGCTGCAGGACGGCAACCCCATCAGTACCACCTTCCTGCTGGGTAACCAGGAGGTGTTCCTCTCCAATATGCACTGGTCGGATATGGATGTGAAGTTCGGCCTCCGCAACGTATTCTACCGCATCTACCGTATCCTGGCTACCACGGATATCGACCAGTCCAAGATGAACCAGACCGAGGACTATCCGGAACTCTTCCTGGAAGGCCGCCTGGAAACCCTGGACAACAGCTATTTCCCGACCAAAGGCATCAGCACGGGCATCCGCGGCCGCATGGCCTACACGGGCTTCGTCCCGGACCACGGCGCGCAGTTCCTGGGCATGGTCTCGGCGGATATCACCATCCCCATCGCGGTGGGCCGCCACACGATCATCGGCCAGGGCTATTCCCGCATGGTCTTCTCCAGCGGAAGCGTCCCTTTCCTTTATTCGAACATGTTGGGCGGTGACATGCCGGGCCGATACCTGGACCACCAGATCCCCTTCGCGGGCGTGGTCGGCGGTATCATGGGAGAGAACAAGGTCTTCGTGGCCCGCCTGGAAGCCCGCTACCGCATGGGAACGAACCACTACATCTGCGCCGTGGCGAACTCCGCGCTGGGATTCAACGAATTCTCCACCATGGTGAAGGAAGCGAACATCAACTTCGGAGCGAGCGTGGGCTACGCCTACAACTCCATCATCGGCCCGCTCAAGTTCCAACTGCACTGGTCCACCTTCACGCACAAACCGGCCCTCTATATCGCGCTGGGCTATAATTTCTAGGCCGATGGAAGAGCAGGGAAAGAAGTGCCTCGCGAGGCTGCAGCGACTCTGCTCGAAGGCGGAGTACTGTGAGGCCGATGTGTACCGCAAGGCGCTGAAGGCGCTGGAAGGGGACGCAGCCGCCGCGGCCGAGGTCGTCGCCTCCCTGGTGGAGGAGCGCTACGTGGACGACGCCCGCTACGCCTCCGCCTATGCCCGCGAGAAGGCGGGGATCCAGGGTTGGGGCCCCGTCAAGATCCGTTTCCAGTTACGCGCCAAGGGCGTCTCCGATGCGGTCATCGCCGCGGCCCTCGAAGAGATCGAACCGGCCAGGGCTGCCGACAAGCTGGACCGCCTGATGGCCGCCAAGGCCAAATCCCTGGAGGGAGATCCGCAAAAACGCCTGAAACTGCTGAAATACGGCCTCTCCCGGGGTTACGGTTACGACGAGGTGGAGGCCTCGTTTGCTCGCATCAAGAATAATTGCTAACTTTGCCGTCCCAAAAGTGGTAAGGCGATCTGTCGCGGCCAATTTCCGGCCTGTCCGGAGATGATGCTGAGGAAAGTCCGCACAGGATAGGGCACCCGTCTGTGGAAAGCACAGTGGGGAGTAATCTTCAAGTGGTGTAACAGAAAATAACCGCCGAAAGGTAAGGGTGAAAACGCGGGGTAAGAGCCCACGACGCTGCATGGCGACATGCAACGGGTACATCACCGGGCCTGCAAGACCAAATATACCGGCAGACGAGGACGGCCCGTCCGATGCCGGGGGGTAGGTTGCGAAGATAAATGACAGATTTAAAAACAGAAAGCGGCTTACGGCTTTACCATTCTCTACAACGTCCGACCATCAAGGCCGGGCGTTGTTCTTTTTACCATAGCCGAACTTTCCGTAAGTGTATCCGTAGCTGGTGATGCTCTCGTAACCGTATCCGTCTCCGTAGCTGTAGCGGTACTTGGGCGCCTTCGCATTGAAGTCGTTGATGACCAGGTACGGGTTCCGGATGGGGTTGATCCTGCGCTTGACGGCGGCGTCCACTTCCTTGAGCAGTTTCAGGGTGGTGTAGTCGCAGCGGATGATCAGCAGCGTGGCGTCCACGTACTTGTTGATGATGGAGGCGTCCGTCACCGGAAAGTACGGCGTGGAGTCGATGAAGATATAGTCGTAATGGGTCTTGAGCTTCTGAATGAGAGCCTCGGCCCGTTCGCCGGCGAGGAGGGCGGTCGGATCGGCGGGGATGACGCCGGAATACAGCAGGTGGAGGTTGTCGGCCTGCGGGCTGTGGACGATGATTTCGCCGATCTCGTCGTGCCGGCCGGAGAGGTACGAGACGAGGGTCTTGTCCGTGTCGGTGCAGCACTTGAAGATGCGCTGTACGACAGGCTTGCGCAGATCCATGCCGATGAGCAGCACTTTCTTGCCGATGTACGCCAGGGACAGCGCCAGGTTGGACGCTACGAAGGACTTGCCTTCTCCCAGGACGGACGACGTCACCTGGAAGACCTTCGCCTCCGGGAGCGACTGCACGTTGGACCGGAGGATGCGGAAGGCTTCCGTCAGCTGGTCTGCCCCTCTCTGTGCGATGATGGGGTATTTCTTCTGACGGGCGCGGGGGAGGAGGCCCAGGACGGGGACGTCGGTGGCCTTTTCGACATCGGCCTTGGTCTCGACCTTGCCGCGCAGGAAGGCGCGGACCATCCAGAGCCCCGGGCTGAATCCCAGCCCGAAGACGAACGCCAGCAGGTAGATGGACTTCCGGTTCGGGGAGACGGGTATATTGTTTCCGAAGGCGGGCTCGACGATGCGGAAGGTGTCCTCGGCCGCGTACATGGCGATCTGGATCTCTTCCCGGCGCTCCTGGAGCATGCGGTAGAGCGGCTCGATGACCTCCACCTTGCGGGAGAGGTGCTGCAGCTGCATCTGCTGCTCGGGGATGTCGGAAATCTGGCCCCTGTTCTTCTCCAGTACCTTTTCCAGGTCCCGCTGACGGAGGGTGTACACCTTGATGAGGTTCTCCAGCGACAGCTCGATGCCCCGCTTGCTGGCGCTCAGTTCCGTGTTGATGGAAAGCACCTTGGGGTTCTTCTCGGAGGAGTTGAAGACCATGCGGTCGCGGGCGACCACCTTGTCGTTGTACTGGGAGATCATGGTGTTGAGGCCCGCGTCGGCCACGACGATGTAGGAAGGAATGAGCCGATAGACCCCGTCGGGCGTCTCGTTCATGAAGTCATAGACCATGCGCAGGACTTCCAGCTGGAGGAGGATTTCCGTGAGCTGGTCCTTGTACTGGCTGTCGCTTTCCAGCGTGAGCTGCGTCTGCGCGTCGCTGTTGACGATGGCCCGCGAGGCCTGGTAGTCCTTGTAGCCTTCCTCGGCGATGTTCAGCTGGTCGGCGATCTCGTCCAGGCGGGCGCTGATAAAGTTGAGCGCCTCCTGGGAGGAGAAGTTTTCGTATTTGCGCGCCTCCTGGTTGGCGACGACGGCCAGCATGTTGAGGATGTCGGACGCACGGTCGGGGGAGGAGTCGCGGTAGGTCATCAGGACGATGTCCGTCCGGTTGGCCTTGGCGCCCTGGATGGCGACGGAAAGTCCCTTCAGGAAGCCTCGGGCGGCGGTGAAGGGCTCCGTCCAGGTGGCGACGTAGCGGTCTCCCTCGGCCATCTCGTCCTCGTAATCCAGGCTCAGCGACAGGCGGAGGCCGTTGAGGATGATGGGCCGATCATAGGGGAGTCGCGTCTGCGTGAGCTTCCGCGGAACGCCGTTCACCGTGAGGTGCTGGACGCTGTAGGTGCTGTCCCCGTTGTGCACGAACTCCAGGCGCACGTCGTTGGGCTGCATGGATTCCGGGTAGAGCGGGTCCGGCGTGAGCGAAATGCGGAACGGACAGTTCCCGTAGTACTCCGTCTGCTTGAAGGTGAGGAAGTCGTACCGGCTGACAAACGGATTGGTAAAGTGGTAATACCGTCTGTTCAAGCCCAGGTTCTCCACGACCTTCTGCATAAGGGAAGGACTCTGGAGGATGAAGACTTCGTCGTCCAGGGCCTTGTTGCCGGAGAGGTCCACTCCGAACAGCGTGGAGAACTGGGAGTTCACGCTGTTCTCGTTCTTGTTCAGCTTGATCCAGGAGGTGCGCTCGTAATAACGGGTCTGCGACTTGAGGTAGCCGTAGGCGCCGACGAGGGCCAGGACCAGGGTGAGGAGGATCCACCACTTGAGCCTCCAGAAATAATTGATGATGTCCGGGATGGAGAGGTCTCCTCCCTCTTCCATTATATGATAATTGTCATCCATCTTACAGAATCAGCGAAAGTAAAGCGATTGTTACGGACATGCCGGATAATATGGTTCCCAAGGTGCTCCAGATGTTGGACGCCATCAGGCGCGGCGCACTCGGCGGTACATATAGTATATCGTTCTGTTGAAGGAAGTAGTATTCGGTATCCAGGAAGGCGCTCGCGCGCAGGTCGATCTTGACATGCTCCAGGCGGCCGTCCACCTCGCGGATGAGGATGATCCCGTCCCTTCGGGCCGCCGGGCCGAGGTCCCCCGCATAGCCCAGCGCCTGCAGGATGGTGAGCTTCTCGGTGCCGTAGGTGTAGGTTCCGGGCTTGCGGACCTCACCGAGGACGGTGAACTTGTAGTTCTTGAAGGAGACGTAGATGATGGGGTCCTTGACATCGGCCGATATTCTCTCCTTGAGGTAGTCGATGAGCTGGGTGCGCGTCATCCCTTCTACGTGGATCCTGCCCAGGATGGGGAAGCTGATGTCTCCGCGGGCGTCCACGATGCAGGACATGATGGGCGTCTCGGGGTCTGACTGGGTGGTGAATCCGCTGGACACTTCTCCGATGGTGAAGTTGTACGGATCCGTGACGGTCTTGTCCGCGCTGGTGATGATGATTTTGAGCTCGTCATCCTTCTTGATGACGGCCTCGTAACGGGTGGCGAGATCGTGCAGCTGCACCTTGTCGATGTCCTGCAGATAGAGGACATCCCGGGATGTGGCGCACGCTGTCAGCAGCGATAGCAGTGATACTGCCAGAATAGTCGGTTTAATAGGCTTGCTCATAGTTAGTTAAGCAAAATTAAAGCGCAAAAATAAACTGAAAAAAATAAAATGCCAAATAATTTTGTAACAAATTGACCCACTGATGGATGAATCCTTTTTTCAGGCCCGTGCAGGGCCGTTTTATTTTTGGGAAATATTTCGTACCTTCGTGCCCGTATTCTTAAACCTCTTAATTAATTGGCATTATGGTAAAAATCGGTACTCCGCTCACGAAGGTGGCCAAGAAGGCCCTGCTGTGCGGTTCAGGTGAACTGGGTAAAGAAGTTGCAATCGAGCTGCAGCGTTACGGCGTAGAGGTCATCGCCCTCGACCGTTACGAAAACGCTCCCGCCATGCAGGTGGCCCATCGCAGTTACGTTCTTTCCATGCTGGACGGCGCCCGTCTTCGCGAAATCATCGAGCAGGAGAAACCGGACCTGATCATCCCCGAAGTGGAGGCCATCGCTACCCCGACCCTCGTGGAACTGGAGAAGGAAGGCTACAACGTGATCCCTACCGCCAACGCCGCCTTCCTGACGATGAACCGCAAGGGCATCCGTCAGCTGGCCCACGAAACGCTCGGCCTGCCTACTTCCCCTTACCGTTTTGCCGCTACCCGCGAGGAGTTCGACGCTGCCGTCAAGGCTGTCGGCACGCCCTGCGTGGTGAAGCCCATCATGAGTTCCTCCGGCCACGGCCAGAGCGTCTGCAAGACGCCCGCCGATGCCGACAAGTGCTGGCAGATTGCCCAGGAAGGCGGTCGCGCCGGCGCCGGCGAGGTCATCGTGGAAGGCTTCGTGAAGTTCGATTATGAGATCACCCTCCTCACCGTGCGCCACAGCGCCGGCACCACCTTCCTCAATCCCATCGGCCATCACCAGGTGGACGGCGACTACCGCGAGTCCTGGCAGGCCCAGCCGATGAGCGGGAAAGCCCTCGCACAGGCGCAGGACATCGCCAAGAAGATCACCGACGCCCTCGGCGGTTACGGCATCTTCGGCGTGGAGATGTTCATCTGCGGAGACGAGGTCCTCTTCAGCGAGGTGAGCCCCCGTCCGCACGACACCGGCATGGTGACCATGATTTCCCAGGACCTGAGCGAGTTCGCCCTGCACGCCCGCGCCGTCCTCGGCCTGCCCATTCCCAAGGTGAATTTCTACGGCCCCAGCGCCTCCAAGGCCATTGTCGTAGAAGGGGATACCACCATGGTAGAGTTCGAGAACCTGGAGGAAGTCCTCTCCGAACCGGATGTCCAGATCCGCCTCTTCGGCAAGCCGTTCATCAAGGGCCACCGCCGCATGGGCGTCATCCTGGCCAAGGCCGATACGGTGGAACTGGCTTTAGAAAAGGTAGAAAAAGCCTACGCTAAGTTAAAGGTTCGCGTGCTGTAGTTTGGATTTTGTAAAAAAGTTTTCGTACCTTTATGGCACTTATGTAAACTTTAAACTAACTACACTATGGACCTCAAAGGCTCAAAAACCGAAAAGAACCTGATGGAAGCCTTCTCCGGCGAATCTCAGGCCCGTAACAAATACACGTATTACGCATCCAAAGCCAAGAAGGACGGATATGTCCAAATCGCCGCTCTCTTCGAGGAAACAGCCAATAACGAAAAAGAACACGCCAAGATCTGGTTCAAATACCTGCATGGCGGCGCCGTGGCCGGAACGGAAGAAAACCTGAAGGACGCCGCAGCCGGTGAGAACTACGAATGGACAGATATGTACGACCGCATGGCCAAGGAAGCCCGCGAAGAGGGTTTCGACGAAATCGCCGCCAAGTTCGAGATGGTGGGCGCCATCGAAAAGCACCACGAAGAGCGTTACCGCAAGCTCCTCAAGAACATAGAGGACAAAGTCGTTTTCTCCAAGGACGGTGACGTGATCTGGCAGTGCTCCAACTGCGGTCACATTGTCATCGGCAAGGATGCCCCTGAGGTGTGCCCCGTGTGCAACCATCCCCAGAGTTACTTCCAGGTACTGGCCCAGAACTACTAAGGTTCTGGCCCAGTACGCCTGAAAACTTACATGGAAGTTTAACTATGAACTTTCTAAGAAGACTCTTCTCCTACAAGATTCTCCCTTCGTGGATTATCTTGTTGTTTGACGGGCTAATTACCCTTACATCAGTTCTGATCGCATTCATGCTGCGCTATTCCCCGGCCGACGTGGAACTCCGCGGGGATGAACTGTTGATGGTCATGGGTATCATCACCCTTTTCAACCTGGTTTTCTTCAAGGCCTTCAGGACGTATTCCAATGTGCTGCGCCTGTCCTCGTTCTCGGACATGCTGCACATTACCGCCGCCCTCATCTGCTCTTTCGTCTGCACGGTGCTGATCGCTGTCATCTTCCGCTTTGGTGCGCACTTCACCATCGTCGATAATGGCGTCGTCGTCATCTCCTACATCGTGATGTTCGTGCTGATGACCCTGATGAGAATGACCATCAAGACGCTCAATGACGCTTTCAACGAGGACCGCGCCCAGACGTATAATACGTTTATCTATGGTACGCAGCAGGCCGGCGTGAACATCGCCAAGGCTATCCGCAGCGCCCGCCCCAACCGTTTCCACCTGAAGGGATTCATTGCCGATGACACGGCCCTGCGCGGCAAGGTGACGATGGGCGTGAACATCTATCTGAACGACGATCGCCTCATCGAGCGCATCCGCGAGAACAACGTAGAGGCCATCATCGTGTCGCCCTCCAAGGCAGACCGCCTCAAGCACACCGACCTGGCCGACCGTCTCCTGGCCGAGAATGTCACCATCTATCTGGCTCCGGAACTCACCGACGACTGGCAGGGTGTCCAGAACGCCCGTCAGATCCGCCAGGTGCAGATCGAAGACCTTCTGGGCCGAGAGCCCATCCATATTAACATGCAGAAGATCGGCTCCCACCTGGAGGGCAAGCGCGTGCTCATCACGGGCGCCGCTGGCTCCATCGGCTCGGAAATCATGCGTCAGGTGGCTGTCTTCAACCCCTACCAGCTTATCCTGGTGGACCAGGCCGAGACGCCCCTCCACGACATCCGCCTGGAACTCCACGCCAAGTGGAGCTACCTGGAAGCCCCTACCATCGTGGCAGATATAACCAACCAGCAGCGCATGGAGGAGATTTTTAAGGAATACAAGCCTCAGTATGTCTTCCATGCCGCCGCCTACAAGCACGTGCCGATGATGGAGGACAACGTCTCCGAGGCCATCCAGAACAACGTGAAAGGCACGAAAATCCTGGCCGATCTGGCTGTCAAATACGGCGTGGAACGCTTTGTGATGATTTCTACCGACAAGGCCGTGAACCCGTCCAACGTGATGGGCTGCTCCAAGCGCATCTGCGAAATCTACGTGCAGGCCCTGGCCAGGAAGATCCAGAAGGATGGCAGCGCGCCTACCCAGTTCATCACCACCCGCTTCGGCAACGTGCTGGGTTCCAATGGCTCCGTGATTCCGCTGTTCCGCCAGCAGATCGAGCGCGGCGGCCCTATTACGGTGACCCATCCGGACATCATCCGTTACTTCATGACCATCCCGGAAGCCTGCCAGCTGGTGCTGGAAGCCGGCTCCATGGGTAAGGGAGGGGAGATCTTCATCTTCGACATGGGCCAGCCCGTAAAGATCCTGGACCTTGCCAAGAAGATGATCCGCCTGAGCGGCCGCCCGGACATCAAGGTGGAATTCACCGGCCTGCGCCACGGAGAAAAGCTTTACGAGGAGCTGCTGGCCACCAAGGAGAATACCAAGCCCACCAGCCACGACAAGATCATGATTGCCAACGTTCGCGAATACGACTTTGACGACATTTCCGAAGATATCAACGGTCTCATCAACGCCAGCTATACTTTCGATTCCATGCGTATAGTGGGTCGCATGAAAGATTTGGTCCCTGAATTCAAGAGTCTCAATTCTCCGTACGGCATCCTCGATCAGCAGTCCGGCAAGGAGGAAGAATAGTATTTTAATTATTTTTCTTACATTTGTAGCTTGATTAAACTACTAAAACCTTAATTCAAAATGGGACTATTACATGCCAGATTGGCCAAATATGACCTTCCTCAGAAAATGATGGAGAAGGGTATCTACCCTTATTTCCGCCAGATAACCAGCAAACAGGGAACCGAAGTGACCATGGACGGTCACAAGATCATGATGTTCGGCTCGAACGCCTACACCGGTCTCACCGGTGACGAGCGCGTGATCAACGCCGGCATCGAGGCCCTCAAGAAATACGGCTCCGGCTGCGCCGGCTCCCGCTTCCTGAACGGTACCCTGGATATCCACGTACAGCTCGAAAAGGAACTAGCCGAGTTCGTCGGCAAGGACGAAGCCCTCGTGTTCAGCACCGGTTTCACCGTGAACAGCGGTGTCATCCCGCAGCTGCTCACCAAGGACGACTTCATCATCTGCGATGACCGCGACCACGCTTCCATCGTGGACGGCCGCCGCCTTTCCTTCGCCAAGGGCCTGCACTACAAGCACAATGACATGAAGGACCTGGAGCGTTGCCTTCGCCGCTGCCCGCCGCAGAGCGTGAAGCTCATCGTGGTGGACGGCGTATTCTCCATGGAAGGAGACCTGGCTAAGCTTCCGGAAATCGTCGAGCTCAAGCACAAATTCAAGAACGTATATATCATGGTGGACGAGGCCCACGGTATCGGTGTCTTCGGCAAGGAAGGCCGCGGCGTGTGCAACCACTTCGGCCTCACCGACGAGATCGACCTCATCATGGGTACTTTCTCCAAGAGCCTCGCTGCCATCGGCGGTTTCATCGCGGCCGACAAGGTCATCATCAATTACCTTCGCCATACGGCCCGTACGTACATCTTCCAGGCTTCGGATACGCCCGCTGCTACGGCATCGGCCCTGGAGGCCCTTCATATCATCCAGAAGGAGCCCGAGCGCATCACCAAGCTCTGGGATGTGACCAACTACGCCCTGCGCCGCTTCAAGGAGGCCGGTTTCGAGATCGGCGACACGGAGAGCCCGATTATCCCGCTCTACGTCCGCGACCTGGAGAAGACCTTCATCGTGACCAAGCGTGCCTTTGACGAGGGAGTGTTCATCAACAGCGTGATTCCGCCGGCATGCGCCCCGCAGGATACGCTCATCCGCTTCTCCCTGATGGCGACCCACACGCGTGAACAGGTGGACCGCGCCGTCGAGGCCCTCACCAAGGTCTTCAAGGAAGAAGGGATCATCAAGTAAGCAAGCCAAGCAACTGAATAACCAATTAAAACCACATAACTATGAAAAGGCTTCTTACGCTTGCCGTCCTTCTGGCATCTGTGTCCGGCTATGCCCAAGGCATCCTGGACCGGTTCAAAGATCCCGCGAAGGGAAATGTCGTATTTATCGAGAAGGGGCATCACGCCTTTGGCATCAGCGGCGGCTACCGCAGCTTCAATGCCCAGGGTGACGCCGACGCCAACGCCGGCTATGCCCTTTTCTCGTTGATCAATATCGGCGACGGACGCTTCCAGACCTGGAGCGTTACTCCCAGTTTCTCCTGGTTCCCGGCCAATGACCTGTCCCTGGGCGTGAGCCTGGATTATGACGGATATCGTCTGGATACGGACCTGAACCTGGACTTCCGCGAAATCTTGAGTACGACCTCTCCTGATTTGAACGTGACCATCTCCAACCGGAACATCCTGCGCAATTCGCTGGGTGCTTCCTTCGTGGCCCGCAAGTATATGTCCTTCTTCGGCAGCAGGACTTTCGCCGTCTTCGGGGAAGGCCGTCTGTTCGGTAACTACTTCTATTCTTCGTCCATGCCCCGGAACACGGAGAAGGCCTTCCGTCGTGAGAAGATCTCTGACGGTATCGGCATCGGCGCCAAGCTGGCGGCGGGTCTGGCAGTGAAACTGCGTGACGGCAGCGCCATCACCGTGAGCATTCCTATCTTCGGCGTCAGCTGGAGCGGAACCAACCAGACGAAGACGACGATTGAAATGGTGGATGTGACGGATGGATCCGGTAATGTGATTAAAACCGAACCTCATACCACGACCAGCAAGTCCTTCCTGCACCAGTTCAATGCTTCCCGCAACACGGACATCCTGGGCATCCGGTTCGGTTTCGTCCGCTACATTGAACCGAAAAGAAAGTAAACAGATAAGATTAAAAATTCCCGGGAGCATCGGCCATCTCTTTTGCTCCCGGGAATTTTTAGTCTTATCTGCGTTTTGTTATTTCAGTAGTTCTTCTGCTTTGTCAACGTCTTCGGCGGCAACGACCAGGGAAATGCTCAGTTCTTCGCCGCCCTGGGCGCTGGCGATGATGTTGATGCCGGCCTGGCCCATCTTGCCGTAAACGGCGGCGGAGGTGCCGGGCGTGTTGCGCATCTTGCTGCCGAACACCGTGATGATGCCCACGGCCTGGTTGGCGACGACGACGTCGTCCAGCGGAAGCAGGGGATTGTCCTTGAACAGGCCTCGGATGGCGTCCTGGGCGTTGTACTGGTCCTCGGCCTTGACGGCGAAGGAAATGCTGTATTCGGAGGAAGTCTGGGCGATGAAGCGCACGTTGATGCCAGCCTTGGCCAGGCAGGAGAAGATGGCGCCGGACATGCCCACGCGGCCCAGCAGGCCCGTGCCGTACACGGTGATCAGGGAAAGGTCCTTGTCTGAGAGGACGGCCGTCTGATGGGCCGATCCGGTGCTGATGAGGGTGCCGGGGAAGCTGTCATCGGCAATATCCTTGACGAGGATGGGGATGCCGGCGTTCTTGGCGGGCCAGATGGCCGACGAAGAGAAGGGCGCCTTGGCCGATGCGCAGTAGTGCGCGGCTTCCTCATAGGTCATGGCGGAGATGCCGTTCACGCCGCGGTCCTCGATGTGGAACTCGATGGAGGTGGCCTTCAGGACCTCTGCGATGAGGGTGGCCATCAGGTGGGAACCGTCCTTGCCCACGCGGACGATGTAGCCGGTGTCCAGGCGACCGTATCCTCCGGAGATGATGATGGGCCAGGGGGCCGATTCGCAGCGGAGCTTGATCTCCTTGCGGCTGGTCTGCCAGTCGAAGTGCTGGTCTCCGTGCGCGTCCGTGCGGCAGAGCATGATCTCTGTGCCGTCGATGAAGGTGGCCGATGCGCCGACCTTGGCGTTGACGGCCTCGGCGCACAGACGGGCGCATTTCGCCATGACGTAGTCTTCTACGGCGAAGGGGGATGTCTGCACGTACATGCCTTCGCGGAGGTAGGTGGCGACGGCTTCCACGGTCTGCTGGACCTCGCTCTGGTATGCGGGGACATCGGCCATGTCCAGGAAATACGCCTGGATCTGGGCGAGCTCGTCATCGGCCTGCTTCTTTTCCTGCAGGGTCTTGCGGATAGCTTCGCGGAACAGGGCCTCGATCTTGCGCTGAGGGCGCACGACGGCCACTGTCTGGGCGTCGATCAGGCTGGCAATCTTGCCGACCGACTGCTGTTTGAGGACAAAAGACTTAACAATCATAGCAATTTCTCCTATAGACTTCACAAATTTAGCGTTTTTTTCGTAACTTTGACACCTATATTTGATAAACTATATGGAAGAGCGAAAACTCAATTTTATTGAAGAGATTATCGAGAAAGACCTCGCAGAAGGTAAGGTAGAAAGCATCATGACGCGTTTCCCCCCGGAGCCTAACGGCTACCTCCACCTGGGACACGCAAAAAGTATTTGCCTGAATTTCGGCCTCGCACAGAAATACGGCGGAAAGACCAACCTCCGCTACGACGATACCAACCCCACCAAAGAAGACACCGAGTACGTGGACTCCATCAAGGAGGACATCAAGTGGCTGGGCTTCCAGTGGGAGAAGGAGCTGTATGCCTCCGACTACTTCGACCAGCTCTACGAATGGGCCGAAGACCTCATCAAGCGCGGCCTGGCCTACGTTGACGACCAGACCCAGGAGGAAATCCGCGTAAACCGCGGCACCGTGGACAAGCCCGGTATCCCCAGCCCCTGGAGAGACCGCTCCGTGGAGGAAAACCTCAAGCTCTTCCGCGAGATGAAGGCCGGCAAGTACGCAGAAGGTGAGAAGGTGCTCCGTGCCAAGATCGACATGGCCCACCCGAACATGATGTTCCGCGACCCGCTCCTGTACCGTATCAAGTTCGCCCACCATCACCGCACCGGAGACAAGTGGTGCATCTACCCGATGTACGACTACACCCACGGCCAGTGCGACTCCATCGAACATATCACGCACTCCATCTGCACACTGGAGTTTGACGTCCACCGCCCCCTGTACGACTGGTTCATCCAGACCCTGGGCATCTATCCTTCCCACCAGTACGAGTTCGCCCGCCTGAACCTCACCTACACCCTGATGTCCAAGCGCAAGCTGCTGGAGCTGGTGCAGAAGGGACTGGTCTCCGGCTGGGACGACCCTCGCATGCCCACCCTCTGCGGTGTGCGCCGCCGCGGTTACACCGCCAACGCCCTCAGAATGTTCTGTGACAAGATCGGTGTTTCCAAGCGGGACCAGCTCATGGATATCCAGCTGCTGGAATGGTGCGTCCGCCAGGACCTCAATGAGCGTTCCAACCGCTACATGGTGGTCCAGGATCCGGTAAAACTTACCATCACCAACTGGCCCGAGGGCAAGGTGGAATGGTTCGACTGCCCCCTGAATCCCGCAGACCCGGAGGGCGCCAAGCGCAAGGTTCCTTTCACCGGTGAACTCCTCATCGACCGGGCAGACTTCATGGAAGATGCTCCCAAGAAGTTCTTCCGCCTCAAGCCGGACGGCGAGGTACGTCTCAAGTACACCTACATCGTCAAGTGCAACGAGGTGGTCAAGAATGACGCGGGAGAGGTAGTGGAGCTCAAG
>JAEEGK010012250.1_pt1 | contig 19522 bp, 12 predicted proteins | sample 8958771 | NCBI WGS metagenome assembly JAEEGK01 (sample SAMN16246547, study PRJNA631951) | gut metagenome | biome: gut microbiome; feature: rumen; material: SC-attached | host: Bos | place: Iran: Karaj | collected 2018-10
TTGTTACCGCCGAAGTTCAGGTCTTCGAGTGTAAACAGTTTCTTATCCTGAGCGCTCATGGTTGTGGCAGTCATCATCATGGCCAGTGCGGCCACCATCAGTTTAATCTTCATCATCATCAAATCTCCTTTTCTTTCCAAAGTCCTTGGCTTTGCTAAAGTCGCGCTTGCCGCCACGCTTAAAGTCCTTGCGGTCCTTGCCCTTACCAAACTCCTTGCGGTCGCCTTTGCTAAACTCCTTACGCTCTTTGCGATCCTTACCACTGCGGTCAAAGCTCTCGTGTCCGCCGCGGTTTCTGCCAAGATCGTGCTTGTGGAAAGTAAAGTTCAGAATATCGGCCTCTTCGTTCTCCTCTTTCTCTTCCAGACGCTTCTTAAACTCGCGCTCCTTCTTAAAGCGGTGCTTCTCGGCCATCTGACGCTTCTCCTCTTCGGTCTTCACTACGCCACCTTCCGAACGGAAGTCCTTCAGCTTACCGTCAAACATCTGGTACTTGCGGAACTCGCACTCCAGACTACCATTATAAAGAGGAATCTTGATGCTGGGCTTCAGACCGATCTGGTCGAAGCACTCCTCGCGATAGCTCAGTATCCAGGCATCGTTGCCCTTGAACTGGTGCTTCAATCGCTCACCAATCATACGGTAGGTGCCCAACAGGTCGGGTGTTGAGATACGCTCACCATAAGGTGGGTTAGAAATTATAATGCTCTTGTTGGCAGGCTGTGTAAAGTCCTTGAAGTCCTGCTGCTCAATGGTGATGATATCGCTCAGTCCGGCAGCCTTCACATTCATGCGGGCTGTGTTCACAGCCTTCATGTCGATGTCGTAACCATACAACTTGTGCTTGAACTCGCGCTCCTGACTCTCGTCGTTGTAGATCTCATCAAACAGGTCGGCATCAAAGTCGGGCCATTTCTCAAAGGCAAACTCCTTGCGGAACAATCCTGGTGCCATATTCTTGGCTATCAGGGCAGCCTCAATCAGCAGGGTACCGCTACCACACATGGGGTCGATAAAATCAGTATCGGCCTGCCATCCGCTCAGCAGAATCATACCTGCAGCCAACACCTCGTTCAGTGGTGCCTCTACACTTTCCTGGCGATAGCCACGACGGTGCAGACTCTCACCGCTCGAGTCGAGACTCAGCGTACACTTGTCTTCAGCAATATGCATGTTCAGGCGCACATCGGGGTTAGCCACCGATATGTTGGGGCGCTTGCCCGTCTTCTCACGGAATTGGTCAACAATCGCATCCTTAACTTTATACGAAACAAACTTAGAGTGACGGAATTCTTCAGAGAAGACTACCGAGTCAACTGTAAAGGTCTTGTCGGTACCCAGATAATCAGTCCAGTCAATCTTCTTGATCTCTTCGTACACATCGTCTGCGCTCTTAGCTCTAAAATGGCGTATTGGCTTCAGAATTCTGATAGCCGTGTGCAACTGAAAGTTGGCACGATACATCATTTCCTTATCACCCGTAAACGAAACCATTCGTCTACCGATTTCAACATCGTTAGCCCCCAATTGGGTCAGCTCTTTCGCCAGTACAGGTTCCAGTCCCATAAACGTTTTGGCGATCAATTCAAACTTTTGCTCCATTTCTATTAGTTTACAGGGTGCAAAGGTAATGAAAGTTCGCCCAAAAATGCGCTTTTTTACTGTTAATCTAACAAAAAATCTTCGTTTTTTATAAAAAACGGCCAAAAAATGTGTGATTTCCAAATTATTTCGTTACTTTTGCCACATAAAATTAAAAACCAAGATGTATCATTTGCTACTATACACGCAAACAGAAAGTCCGTATCTCGTTCCGGCCCTTTGGATTGGCGGAGCGTTGTTGTTCTTGTGGCTGCTCGTCATGATTTTTGTTCAGCGTCGTACGGGACAGAAGCTCCAGACCGAGTTGGTCGAGCTCGAAAAGGTGCGTCAGAACAATGTCGAGTCCGAGTTTGTGCTCAAGGCCATGAAGCTCAGCACATGGCATATCGATGTGCCTACCAGGATGCTTTATGTAGATGCCGATTTCCGTGATAACAAAGGCGGATTGGTTGGTCCGCCCGAATTCCCTGTCGAGGATCTCACCGCTGTCATCGATAGGGCCGATGCCCAGCGTGTGTATATGGCCATCGATAAAATCTGTACAGGTGCCTCACCTTCTTATCACGAGGTGTATCGTGTAAAACTGGGTAAGGGTGCCCTTTACTATTGGGAGGAGAGTTATGGTACCATCGCTGCCCGTGATGTGGATGGCAATCCTACCCGTATCGTAGGTACCTCTATGCGTATCGATGCCCAGAAGCAGATGGAGGCCGATCTGATTGCTGCCCGTAACAAGGCCGAGGAGAGCGACCGCTTGAAGACCGCCTTCCTGGCTAATATGGGTCACGAGATCCGTACCCCACTGAATGCCATCGTGGGTTTTGCCGACTTGCTGCCTGTGGTTGAGAGCGAGGAGGATCGTAACCAACTCATCTCCGAAATCCAGAAAAACAACTATAAGCTGCTTAATATTATCGATGGATTGGTCAGCATGTCGAAGGTCGAAGCCGAGGCCAAGAGCTTGGTCAAGTCGCAGACCAATATCGTGCCTATACTGCAGGAGATAGCCGATTACTACCGCACCATGGTAGATGGCACCACCGTGGTACTGGCCACCCAGTTCCCTTATCCCGAGATTCTGATGAACACCGATATCACCAAGTTCAAGGAGATTGTCAACAACCTCATGCAGAATGCCGTCAAGTTCACGGCACAGGGTTCTATCACCTTAGGTTTCGACTTGCAGCAAGGCGAAAAGCTCCTGCTGTGGGTTCTCGATACTGGTAAGGGTATTGCCGAGGAGCATCAGGAGCGCATTTTTGAACGTTTCTTCAAGGTCGATGAGTATGTGCCTGGCACAGGCTTGGGTCTGTCGGTAGCCAAGAGTCATGTCGAGAGCTTAGGCGGTGCCATTGGTGTCGATTCAGTGTTGGGTAATGGTTCGCGTTTCTGGGTCGAGCTCCCGTTAAGCTAAAAAAAAGTTTGGGGTCTTTGCAACTTTTCTACTGTTTACAACGTCAAACAGTCAGTAAAAGATTTAAAGTTCCATGTTCAAAGTTAAAAGTTCAATGAAAATTAAGTATTTGTTTATAGCCCTTTCGGCTTTATGGCTGACTTCTTGCAGCTGCAGTCGCGAGAATATGTCGTTTAAGTTTGGTGATTTTGGTCCAAAGGTTACCGAGAGTCGTTCGTTGCGTGGTTTCGAGGGTATCGAGGTCTATGGCTCGCCCACTGTTTACTATCAGCAGGCCGACTCCTTCTCGGTCAAGGTCAAAGGCTCTAAGGATCTGGTCGATTACATCATCACCGAGGTTTCCGATGGCAAGCTCACCATTCGCAACCGTGGTAAGGTAGGCGTGTTTAATCTCAAGATTGGCGACGATAACCAGTTGGCCGTCTATGTCACCTCACCCGATCTCGTATCCGTTTCCTTGGCTGGTTCAGGCGATTTTATCAGCGAGAAAACCGTCGATACCGATAACATCACCATCAACTTAAAGGGCTCTGGCGACATCCAGTTCTCGTCGTTGTTGTGCGATCGCTGCAATCTCGAGGTGGTAGGCTCAGGCGATGCCTCTATCCGTAACCTCGATACCCGTGAGAGCGATGTCACCCTCATTGGCTCGGGTGATATCAACCTGCGCCAGCAGAATGCCAATGCTACCCGTATCACCTTGCGTGGCTCTGGCGATGTGAATGTCGATTTTGCTAAGGGCTGCGGCTCGGTCGATGCCCAGCTCATGGGCTCAGGCGATATCGACCTCCGGGGCACTGTCCAATCCATGAACAAACATAAAAGTGGCTCAGGCGACATCGATACCGATAATCTCAAGGTGGGGCGTTAAAACCCCACCTTTTTTATGGGTTTTATAGTAAATAAAACCTAAATATATGGTCAAAGTTTTCGTAATTCGGTAAAAATGCGTACCTTTGCGGCCGAAAACTAGTAATTTTGACGATTCAGGATGAAATATGCAATTATAGCTGCTGGCGAGGGATCGCGATTGGCACAAGAAGGCGTACAGGCGCCAAAGCCCCTGGTGAAGGTGGGTGGCGAACATCTGATCGACCGTTTGATACGTGTGTTTATGGCCAATGGCGCCAGCGAAATATGTGTGATTTGTAATGAACAGATGACGGCTGTGGCTGCGCATCTGAAGGAGATAGCAGAGGCAAAGCAAGTGCCCCTGAAGTTTATTGTGAAGAGTACGCCCAGCTCGATGCACAGTGCCTGGGAGCTGAGTCAGTGGCTCACCGACGAGCCTTTTGTGCTCACCACAGTGGATACCATCTTCCGTGAAAAGGAGTTTGCTACCTATGCCAAGACCTTTGAGTTGCTGGCACAGACAGGTGAGATAGACGGCTTGATGGGCGTGACCGACTATATCGACGATGAGAAACCGCTGTATGTGGGTACCAACGATGCCCTGCAGATAACAGGTTTCTTTGATACCGACGAACATCCTAAGTATATCAGTGGTGGCATTTATGGCTTAACACCTAAGGCCATCCCTGTGCTGCAGCGCTGTATAGAGCGTGGCGAGAGCAGGATGCGTAACTTCCAGCGTGCACTGGTGGCCGATGGCTTACAGCTGAAGGCATACCCCTTCTCGAAGGTGCTGGATATCGACCATGCGAGCGACATAGAAAAGGCAGAAGCCTTTTTGAAAATGTAAAAATGTAAAAATTATAAAATGTAATAATTTGCATTGAAGATACTATTAGTACAGCGGGCGGAGGTGTTCTCACCCAATTCGGTTGAGAAGGACAAGGCGATACTCGAGGCAGTAGGCGCCAAGTTGTGTGCGGCTGGTTACGAGGTAGAGATGGTGAGCGAAGAGCAAGCGTTTAATCCTGTCGGCTATGATCGTATCTTCTCGATGGGACGCCTGCCCGAGACACTCGATAAACTGCGTGATGTGCCTACGATCAACACCTCTGCGGGTATTGCTAACTGCGCACGCTGCCGGTTAGAGACTGTGATGCAGCAGATAGGAACCCCTATGCCACCCAGCGAGGGTGCCCATGGCTACTGGCTGAAGCGTGGTGATGCCGCTGCACAGGATAAAAGTGATGTGCAATATGCTGCAAATCCTGCAGAACTGAACGAAAAAATAGAAGCCTTCAAGCAGCGTGGCATTACGGCCTATACCGTGAGTGCGCATGTGCCGGGCGATCTGGTCAAGTTCTATGGTGTGGCTGGCACGGGCTTCTTCCGCTATTACTACCCCACAGACGATGGCGACACCAAGTTCAACGATGAACTGCGCAATGGTACCGCCCGTCATTATCCCTTTGTGGTTGAGGCGTTGCAGGCCGATGCCGAGAAGTTGGCACAGACGGTAGGGGTGCATGTGTATGGTGGCGACTGTATCATTCGTGAGGATGGCAGCTACTGTGTGATAGATTTTAACGACTGGCCCAGCTTTTCGCGTTGTCGCGACGAAGCAGCCAGAGCGATTGCGTCGCTGATTAAATAAATTGTAAATGTTTAAATTGTAAATTAAAATAATGGCAACATTTAAGGAATTACTGAAATTATCATTTAAATCGGAGGATACTGAAGAGTGGTTGGACGTGCATTTCACACGTCCCATAGGACTGGTATTTGCGTTGTTGTGGAACAAACTGGATATCCACCCCAATGTGATTACCATTGTATCGATATTCTTAGGCGTGGGCGCTGGTTGGATGTTTCATTACACCGACCTGTTGCATAACATCTATGGTGTGCTGTTGCTGATGTTTGCGAACTTCTGCGATAGTACCGACGGCCAGATGGCGCGTATCACAGGTAAGAAGACCCTGATTGGTCGTATGCTCGATGGTTTCTCGGGCGACTTGTGGTTCACATCCGTTTATCTGGGTATTGTGGCCCGTCTGTGGCATCAGAACATCCCTGGCACTGAAATAGAGTGGGGCTTCTGGGGCTTTGTGCTCTGTGCCATTGCTGGTATCGGCTTGCATGCCAAGCAGAGCTCACTGGCCGATTACTACCGTCAGATCCACCTGTTCTTCCTGTTGGGTAAGGAGGGTAGCGAGTTGGATAACTACAAGCAGCAGCGTGCGCATTACGAGTCATTGCCCAAGAGCGAGGTGCTTTCGCGCGTGTTCTTTTATAATTATGCCAACTACTGTAAGAGTCAGGAGCAGCGTACTCCTAACTTCCAGAAGTTCTTTGAGCGTTGGAAGCAGCAGCCTAGCGAGGATATCCGTCAGCGTCTGCTGGCAGGTAGCCGTCCTTTGATGAAGTACACCAATCTGCTCACGTTTAATTCGCGTGCCATCACCATCTATGTCACCTGTCTGCTGGGTTGCCCATGGGTATATCCGCTGGTAGAGATTACCGTGTTCCAGGCTATGTATATGTACATGCACAGCAAGCATGAGGCCCTTTGTGCCAAATTGTAAATAGTAAATGGTTAAATTGTAAATGATAAAGGGTTATATATTTGATTACGGTGGTACCCTGGATACAGGTGGACAGCACTGGGGTAAGGTCATCTGGCATGCTTACGAGCGTCAGCAGGTGCCTGTGAGCGAGGAGGCTTTCCGTGAGGCTTATGTGCATGCCGAGCGCACATTGGGTAAGAATCCCATCATCCAGCCCGATTTTACGTTCTACAAAACGATAGAAACCAAAATTCGCATCCAGCTGGAGTATCTCCAGGAGAAAAATGATGTTTCTTCTGTCTCTTATTATCTAAAAAAACTCACGGATGATCTCTATGCCATCACCTGCAAGGAGACCGCCAAGAGTCGTGAGGTGTTGCTGCAACTCAAACAGCATTATCCCATGGTGCTGGTGAGCAATTTCTATGGTAACATCGCCACCGTGCTCAAGGAGTTTAAGTTGGATGGCATTTTTGATACCATTATTGAGAGCGCTGTGGTAGGCGTTCGTAAGCCCGACCCACAGATCTTTACCTTGGGCGTTGAGGCCTTGGGCCTGCAGCCCGATGAGGTGGTGGTAGTAGGCGATAGTATGGATAAGGACATTATCCCGGCCGGTAAGGCGGGATGTCACACTGTATGGTTTAAAGGCGAGGGGTGGACCAACGATCCCGTTGATGAGACGCCTGCCGGAATAGTAATAACAGACTTAACAGAGATTTTAAAGTAGAGTAAATGAACAAACGATTAAACCTTTTGGTTTGTATGCTGCTGTTAACGCTGGGTGCGCTGGCGCAGCACACCATTAGCGGACAGATTGTGGATGCCAAGACAGGCGAGCCCATTCCCTTTGCCAGTGCCCAGTACCTGGGTCATGGGGTAGGAGTGGCTTCGGATATCGATGGCAACTTCTCGATTGCCCGTCATAATGGCTGGCAGCTTACCTTTACATCGGTAGGCTACGTATCGCATACGGTACAGATTAACTCGGGTATCAAGAGCGTGATTAATATTGCGCTGAAGACCGACAATAAGATGCTGAAAGAGGTGACCATCAAAACCAAGCGTGGTCGCTACAGTCGTAAGAACAATCCCGCTGTGGAGATGATGCGTAAGGTGATAGCCGCCAAGAAGCAGACCAATCTCGACAACCGCGATTATTATCAGTACAACAAGTACCAGAAGATTACACTGGCACTGAACGATTTCCGTCCCGAGGTGCTCGATTCGCCTAAGTATAAGAAGAAGCAGTGGCTCATCGACCAGATTGAGGCCTGTCCTTATAACAACAAACTCATCCTGCCCATCAGTGTGGATGAGACGGTATCGCAGAAGATCTACCGCAAGAAGCCACACGACGAGAAGACGATTATCAAGGGTATCAACACCCAGGGTATCAACGACCTGTTCCAGACGGGTGATATCCTGAACACCATCATGAAGGATGTGTTTACCGATGTGAACATCTATGATGATCAGATCCGTATGCTGCAGTACCCCTTCACATCACCTATCGGAAAAGATGCCATCGGTTTCTACCGCTATTATATCGAGGATACGCTGATGGTGGATAAGGACCTGTGCTACCATCTGCACTTCCTGCCCAACAACCAGCAGGACTTCGGTTTCCGTGGCGACCTGTATATCCTGGCCGACAGCAGTTGGCAGGTGAAGCGTTGCGAGATGACCATCCCTAAGAAGAGCGATGTGAACTTCGTAGAGAACATGCAGGTGGTGCAGGAGTTCACGCAGTTGCCCGATGGCGACTGGGTGCTGAGTGTGGATGATATGTTTACCGAGCTCAAGCTGGCCAACTTCCTGCAGAAGTTTGCCGTCATCCGTAACACCCGTATCAACGATTATGCCTTTGATGAACTGCCCAAGCAGCTGTTCAAGGGCACGAAGAAAGAGGTAAAGGATGTGAACGCCATGATGCGTAGCGATGAGTTCTGGAACCAGTACCGTCAGGTAGAGCTCACCAAGGCCGAGAGTCAGATGGACCAGTTTGTCAACGGCATGCAGAATGTCAAGGGCTTCAAGTGGATCCTGTTCGGCTTGAAGGCGCTGGTCGAGAACTTTGTCGAGACAGGCACGAAGGAACACCCCAGCAAGGTGGATATCGGTCCTATCAACACCATGATTACCAAGAATATCATCGATGGTATCCGTACGCGTATCTCTGCCCAGACCACGGCTAATCTCGATTCCAACTTCTTTGCCCGTGGTTACGTGGCCCGTGGATGGGACTCTAAGAAATGGTATTACAAGGGCGACTTGATATGGTCGTTCAATAAGAAGGAGTACCTGCCTCGCGAATTCCCTCAGCGCACACTCACCTTCTCATCTACCTACGATGTGATGTCGCCATCCGATAAGTTCATGCATACCGATAAGGATAATGTGTTTACCGCCTTTAAGTGGAGCAAGGTGGATAAGATGATGTTCTACAACCGTCAGTCGCTCACCTTTGAGCGCGAGGAGGACTGGGGCTTCCGCACCACACTCTCCATGAAACTCGAGGAGAACGAGGCTTGTGGTGGTCTGTACTTCATCCCGATGTCGATGTCGTCTGACCGCAGTCTGTGGACCAACTGGAGCAATCCTGCCTTGCCACCGGTAGAGGGCTTTACTACCGGTGTACTGCCAGTGCAGTCGCAGAAGATCCGTACCACGGAGCTCCGTGCTGAGTTGCGTTTTGCTCCTGGCGAGACCTTTATCAACACCAAGCAGCGTCGTTTGCCTATCAACCTCGATGCCCCTGTGTTTACGGTCAGTCACACCCTGGGCTTGAAGAATGTGCTGGGCGGACAGTATAGCTACAACTATACCGAGGGCTCTATCTACAAGCGTTTCTGGCTCAAGTCGTGGGGTAAGATGGACTTCAAGGTCAAGGGTGGTATCCAGTGGGAAAAGGTACCGTTCCCCTTGCTGATTATGCCTGAGACCAACCTCTCGTATATCGTGCAGGACTATACCTTTGAGGCCATCAACAACATGGAGTTCCCCACCGACCGATTCGTGTCGGGTCAGGTCAACTGGGACCTGAACGGCAAAATCCTCAACCGCATCCCCCTGTTGCGTAAGCTCAAGTGGCGTGAGTGGATTGGCTTCCGTGTACTGTGGGGCGAGCTGAGTGATAAGAACAACCCCTATATGGATCACAATATCGGCAATCCCATCCTGATGTACTTCCCCGAGGGTAGCTATGTCATCGATCCCAAGCGTCCTTATATGGAGCTCAGCTTAGGCTTGCACAATATTTTCAAGATTATTCATGTGGAGTATGTGCGTCGTTTGAACTACAACGAGCTGCCTACAGCCCACAAGCATGGGGTACGTTTCATGGTACGAGCCACGTTCTAAGAACGGTTCAAAATGCGTATAAAATAAAAAGCAAGAGTGTCATCCCGACAGTCTTGCTTTTCCATTTTCTAACTAACTTATTATCAACTATTCATTACTCATTTCTGATTTTGCTGGTGCAAAGGTACGAAGAAAAATGCTTAAAATCAATAGCTTAACGTAAAAAATAGCACGTAAACGTTTGAGATATTCAAAAAAATGTGTACCTTTGCAACGTCACATGATATGAATACGTAAATGGTAACAAATAAACGTAGAACCTCACTCAAGGATATCGCTCAGGAATTGGGCGTAAGTATAGCTACTGTCAGTCGTGCCTTGCGTAGCTCGCCCGAGATTGGTGCGGCCATGCAGGAGAAGGTGAAGGAGCTGGCACGTAAGATGAATTACAGGCCTAACCCCTTTGCGCAGAGTTTACGTAAAGAGGCGCCTAGAGTCATTGGTGTGGTGGTGCCTAACCTGGTTACGCACTACTATGCGGCTGTGCTGGATGGTATCGAGGACGAGGCCCGTAAGGCGGGTTACTCGGTCATCAGTGCCAACACGCACGAGGATAGCGAGCTCGAGGTAAAAGCCATCGATAACTTTATCAACCTGCATGTCGAAGGCATCATTGCCTGTCTGGCGCAGGATACCCGCGACTATAGTCACTTCGAGGAGATCTACAACATGCAGATACCCATGGTGTTCTTCGGGCGCACCTGCTTGTCGGATAAATTCTCGTGTGTCACTGCCAATGGCGATATCGCTGCCCAACAGGCCACTCAGCACCTCATCGATACAGGTAGCAAGCGCATTGCCTTTATCGGTGGTCCTAACCACTTGGATATGGTCATCCGTCGTAAGCATGGCTATTTAGAGGCCCTGCGCGAGAACCGTATCCCCATCGAGCGCGAGCTGGTGGTATGCGAGAAGATTGATTTCGACTGGGCCCTGGAGGCTGCCACCCGTTTGTTGCAGATGCCCAACCGTCCGGATGCTATTCTGGCCTTTAACGATATCATCACCTTTGCTGCCTTTACGGCTATCAAGCAGCTGGGACTGCGTATCCCCGATGATGTGGCACTCATTGGCTTTACCGATGATGTGCATGCGGGCTATGTCACCCCACGCCTCTCGGCCATTGTGGATCAGAGTTACGAGATGGGTACCGAGGCCTGCAAGCTGTTGCTCAAGAATATCAATGGCGACAGCAAGATTATCAAGAAGATTGTACCGCAGAAACTGGTCATTCGCGAAACATCGGCTAAGAAATAACAATACCTTTTGATATATATGAAACGTCTACTTACCTATATCCTCTGTCTGTTCTGCCTCACAGCAAGTGCGGCAACAGCTGTCATCCCCGACATGAAGTTCCGTCGTCTGGATGCGCGTGATGGTTTGTCCAACTCACAGATCAACTACCTGTTCCAGGACTCGCGTGGTTTTATCTGGATTGGCACCTCGTATGGTTTGAACCGTTACGATGGCTACCGTTTCCGTATCTATTACTCCAATGCCACCGATACCACCACACTGCGTAACAACCTGGTGGATCAGATCTGGGAGGATGCCGACGGTATGCTGTGGCTCAAACAGGGCATGAACTACAGTCTGTTCAACCCCTTTACCGAACAGGTGAACCGCAACCCCAAGAGCATCCTGGCCAAATGGGGCATCAAAGGTAATATCGACCGTTTCTATATCGACTCGCAGAAGCGTTTCTGGGTGAAGACCTACGACGAGGGTCTGTATTGCTATAACCCGCGTAAAAAGACCTATACGCTCATCAAATACGGCTACGAACAGAACGAGATTCCCAAGGAGTACAACTTCTCTAACTTTGCCGAGTGGAACGATAAGCTGCTGGTCACCTCGAGTGATGGCGACCTGATGATTATCGATGGCGACAAGGGTGAGATACTCCTGAAGGACGACTTTATGAAGCACAATGGCGGTCAGACCAGTCAGGGCTATTACTGTTATGTGGATAAGCACAGCAACTACTGGGTGCTCACCATGGGAAATGTGTTTGTGTTCGACCAGAAGGATAAGAAGTGGTATGCCCATCTCAACGATTTCCTGGCACAGTACGGCATTGCCCCACTGCCCGCAGGCTTGCAGGTGTGGGATGCATGCATGGACCAGCGTGGCTGGATGTGGCTGGCTACCGATCACTTCGGTATCTATGTCATCGACATGAAACGTGGTGAGGTCAAGAATTTCATGAACAACAAGTACGATGCCACCTCTATCAGCGAGAACACGCAGAAGAAACTCATGCTCGACCGTTCCGGTAACATGTGGATTGGCTGTTATCGTAATGGTCTGAACCAGTATATCGAGAAACTCCTGGGCTTTAACACCCTGGAGGTGGGCGACGTGAACACCACCTGTGTGGATGTCGCAGGCAACTGGTGGTTTGGTACCGATAACCGTGGTATCATCAAATACCTGCCAGCCACTGGCGAGACCGAGGTTTACGATAAGGCCCGCTGTGGCTTTGCCAGCGATGTGATGGTGGCCAGCTATGGCGCCAAGGATGGGTCGGTATGGTTCGGTACCTATAATGGCGGACTGATACATCTGACCAACGGACAGGCCAAGAACTACACCATGGCCAATACCAACGGCAAATTGCTCAATAACAATATCTGGTCGGTTACCGAGGATAAGTGGGGCGATATCTGGCTGGGAACCCTGGGTAGTGGTGTACAGCGCCTCTCTGTCAAAACAGGTCAATTCCGTACCATCAACTCGCATAACTCCACCATGCCCGAGAACTTTATAACCACCGCCAACTGGAATGCCAAAGGCTGGCTTATGGTGGGTCACTCGCAGTACTACTCACTCATCAATCCCGTGAGTGGTAAGGTGGCCAATATGAAGATCCCCACTGTCGAAGGACAGCTGTCGGCCATGCCTTCTTCTACCTGCGTGCTGGAGGATAGTCGTGGTCTGGTATGGCAGGGCTCTACCTCTGGCTGTTGCATTGTGGATTGGAAAAACAGCAAGCAGACCTTGTTGGATATGAACAGCGGACTGATTGGCTCGAGTGTGGTAGGCATTGCCGAGGATAAGCAGCACACCATGTGGGTGGTTACCGAGTATGGCGTGTCAAATGTGGTGCCTAAGAAAGACGAGGAGGGCAACTGGACCTTCAATGTGCGTAGTTTCACCACCAAGGATGGTCTGCAGCATGGTCCCTATAACCAGCGTTCTATCTGTATCACCCATGACGGTCTGGTGCTGGTAGGTGGTGTGAATGGTGTGGATGTCATCAATCCCAAGCTGGTCACCAATATCGATAACAATGAAACACCTATCTTCAGCGGTCTGAAGCTCTTCGGACAGCAGTTGGGTGTTGGCGAGACTTACGATGGTCGTGTGATTCTCGAGGAGGATCTCAACGTGAGCAAGGAGCTCATCCTGCGCCATTACGAGAATCAGTTCACCATCCAGCTGGCCACCGACAAGGGCGAGATGCACAACGAGTCGCGTTTCGTCTATCAGCTCGAGGGCTTCAGCGATAAGTGGATCAAGACCGAGGAGAACGATCCTAACATTACCTATATGTCGTTGCGCCATGGCGATTACATCCTGCATGTGCGCATGCTCAATGCCGATGGCACCATGGGCGAGAACGAGGCAACCCTGAAGATTACCATCACGCCACCGCTGTTGCGTAACCGTTGGATTATGGTCATCTTCCTGGCGCTGGTACTCTTAGGTGTGTTCATCTGGCGTAGGTTCTTCCTCAAGCGTCAGGCCGAGAAGACCGAGCGCGACTACCTGCGCATGGAGGTGATGAAGAAACAGTGGATGGCCGAGATGCGTGCCGAACTGCAACAGCAGCAGGAGAGCGACCAGAAGGCACAGGCCGAGGAGCTCTATAACGAGGCTTGGAGCATCGAGGAGACGGTGAAGAAACCGCACGACTTACAGCACTTCATGAAAGAGCAGTGTGCCAAGTTCAAGGCGCCTCTTGGCAAGCATGTCCGATTCTCATTCTTCCCATTGGCTAACGATCTCACGGTTGATTTCGATCGCGAGCAGATGGCACAGGCCGTACAGATGTTGCTCAACAGCTGTGCCCTGTTCTCACCCACCGACTGTCGTATCAAGGTGTTTGTCGATAAGACCTCTACCTCTGGCTCTATCCGTATCTCGGATAATGGTGTGGGTCTGCCTCCGGGAGGCGAAGAGGCCATCTTCGATCCGATGGTGAGCGATGATGATTCAGGTATCAGTCTGTTCTTTGTCAAGGCCATTGTCGAGATGCATGGCGGTACCATCACAGCCGAGAACAACCCCAGTGGCGGTTCTATCTATACCATCACGCTGCCCGTAGAGCAACAGCCCGAAGAGGCCGTGATGCTTGATGATGATTAAAGGCCTCGATACGTAGTATCAACATTACAACCAATAATAAAAAATGAAACGAATTCAAATTTTAGTGTCTGGCCTGCTGCTATCCTCAACCATGATGGCAGCTGTGGTGCAGACCAACGGAAACAATGTGACTATTACGCCTGATGGTGGTCAGGCCAAGGTGGTTTACCTTGAGGTGATTAACAACCAGATTATCCGTGTGCGAGCCACCAGTCAGCAGGCTTTACCCACTAAGCCTGCCTCGCTCATGATTGTGCCCAATGCAGCCCCTGCCAAAGGGTCGTACGCCATTACCGACGAGGGCGACAACGTGGTAGTTAAAACCCAGAAGGTAAAGGCGGTGGTGCAGAAGGCTACCGGTCAGATTACCTTCTTCGATGCCACAGGCAAGCAGTTGCTCAAGGAGGCTCAGGAGGGTAAGAAGTTCTGGGACTTTACCGTACCTGAGCGCGAGTTGGGTATGAAAACGGGTTATACCGTTCCCGAGGAGCAGAAGCATGGTCTGTCGTGGCAGATGAAGTTCGACTCACCCGATGATGAGGCTTTCTATGGCTTGGGTCAGCACCAGAGCGAGGAGTTCAACATGAAGGGTAAGAACGAGGACCTGTTCCAGTATAACACCAAGGTCAGCATTCCTTTCGTGCTCTCTAATAAGAACTACGGACTGCTGTGGGACAGCTACAGCTACTGTCGTTTTGGTAATCCTAACGATTATCTGCAACTCAATCGCGCCTTCAAGCTCTATGATAAGAGTGGTAAAGAGGGCCATCTCACAGGTACCTATGTTGATGCCCGTGGTAAAAAGCTGGTACGCGACGAGGATAGTATCTATTATGAATATGGTACGCCCGAGAAATCAGCTATTGCTCTCAAAACAGATAATGGTGGCATCAAGAATTTCCCCAAGGACATCAATCTCATGGGTGCCAACGTTACTTACGAAGGCTTTATCGAACCAGAGTGCATTCCCGAGCAAGGCTCGCCTACCCGTAGCCTTTGCGGCAAGTGTGCTGGCAAGAAGCAGCTCTATCAGTTCATCCTGTACTATTCTGGCTATGTAAAGGTGTATATCGATGGTAAGGAGGTAGTGCCTGAGCGCTGGCGTACAGCTTGGAACCCCAATACCTATAAGTTCTCTACCGAGTTGCAGAAGGGTAAGCGTGTGCAGCTTCGCATAGAGTGGCGCCCCGATGGTGGCGAGGCTTATTGCGGTCTGCGTGTGTCAGAACCACGCAACAAGACAGAGCGCGAGCAACTGAGCGTATGGAGCGAGATGGCCAAGGATATGGACTATTACTTCATTGCTGGCGACAATCTCGATCAGGTGGTCAGCGGTTATCGCACCCTCACGGGTAAGGCTTCGCTCTATCCCAAGTGGGTACTGGGCTTCTGGCAGAGTCGTGAGCGCTATAAGACACAGGACGAGATCGAGGGAACCCTTGCTGAGTTCCGCAAGCGCCATATTCCTATCGATAATATCGTACAGGACTGGAACTACTGGCCCGAGGACCAGTGGGGCTCGCACCAGTTCGAGGCTTCTCGCTATCCTAATCCACAGCAGATGCTTGACAAGGTTCACCAGATGCATGGTCGTTTCATGATTAGTGTATGGCCAAAGTTCTATTGCAACACCGATAATTACAAGGAACTTGATGCCAAGGGATGGATGTATATCCAGAGCCCCACCGATGATATCCACGACTGGGTAGGTCCTGGCTACACCAATGGCTTCTACGATGCCTATGATGCCGGTGCACGCAAGATGTTCTGGCGCCAGATGGACGAGAATCTGTATACCAAGTACAACCACAATGGTGTCGCTGGCGTTGACGCCTGGTGGATGGATGCCTCAGAGCCTAATGTGCGCGATTGCACCCCAATGTGGTATCGCAAGGCTCTCTCTGGTCCAACAGCCTTAGGTACATCTACTGAGTATTTCAATGCCTACTCAACCGTGAATGCCGATGCTATCTATAATGGCCAGCGTTCAGTATGGAAGGGTAAACTCAATGAGCCTCGTGTGTTCTTGCTCACCCGTAGCGGATTTGCTGGCGAGCAGCGTTACTCTACTGCTACCTGGAGTGGTGATATCGGTACCCGTTGGGAGGATATGCGTGCCCAGATGACGGCTGGCTTGAACTACTCTATCTCTGGTGTTCCTTTCTGGGGTATGGACCAGGGTGGATTCTGTGTTGAGAACCGTTATGTGGCTGCCCAGCAGCTGTACGATCGTACTAAGGTAGAGAACGAAGACCTGAAGGAGTGGCGCGAGCTACAGACCCGTTGGAACCAGTTCGGCACCTTTATTCCTTTGTTCCGCTCACATGGTCAGTGGCCCTTGCGCGAAATCTGGAATATTGCCCCCGATGAGCATCCCGCCTATAAGTCATTCGTTTATTACGATAAGTTGCGCTACCGCCTCATGCCATACCTCTATTCACTGGCAGGTTGGGCACACTTCAAGGATTATACCCTGATGCGCCCGTTGGTGATGGACTTCAATGGCGATAAGGAGGTGGAGAATATCGGCAACCAGTGGATGTTTGGTCCAGCCCTCATGGCCTGTCCTGTAGGCTATTACAAAGCTCGCAACCGTTCAGTTTACTTCCCTGCCCAGTGCGGTTGGTACAACCTCTACACAGGCGAATATACCGAGGGTGGTCAGCGCCTCATTGTTGATGCGCCTTACGAGCAGATTCCTGTCTTTGTGCGCGAGGGAGCCATCATCCCATTCGGTCCCGAGATGGAGTGGAGCGATGAGAAGCCTGCTGAGCTCATCAACCTCTATGTCTATGCCGGTCAGAATGGCGCGTTCCAACTCTATGAGGACGAGGGTACCAACTACAACTACGAGAAGGGCAAGTACGCCACCATCGATATCACTTACGATGAGGCTACCCGTACCGTTTCGTTTGGTGCGCGTAAGGGTCAGTTCGCTGGCATGCTCAAGAATCGTCAGTTCAATATTGTACTGATATCAAAAGAGCATCCCCAGCCGCTCAATCTCGACAACCCATCGGGTAAGCTTGTTTCTTACAATGGCAAGGCCCTGACCGTCAAGTTGTAATCTGAGAGTTTGCAATACGCAAGTTATCTTGTTAAAATAGTCTAAAAAAGCGATATGTTGGTTGCAACGTATCGCTTTTTTTAGTACTTTTGCAGACTTTTTCAGAGTAACGATATAAATATGAGGCAATTAAAGATTCAAAAAAGTATTACCAACCGATCAAGTGAGGCACTCGACAAGTATCTTGTAGAAATCGGTCGTCAACCCCTTGTCACTATTGATGAAGAGATTGAGCTGGCTCAGGCCATCCGTCGTGGCGGTCCTGAGGGCGAGAAGGCGAAGGAACGCCTGGTAACAGCCAATCTGCGCTTTGTGGTGTCTGTGGCAAAACAGTACCAGCATCAGGGTTTGACGCTCACCGACTTGATTGATGAGGGAAACATAGGACTGGTAAAGGCAGCCGAGAAGTTTGATGAGACACGCGGATTTAAGTTTATCTCTTATGCCGTATGGTGGATTCGTCAGAGCATTCTGCAGGCCATTGCCGAGCAGAGCCGTATTGTGCGCTTGCCCCTGAACCAGAGTGGCGCTCTGAGCAAGATTAATCAGGAAATCAATAAGTTCGAGCAGCAGCACCAGCGCCGCCCATCTGTTACCGAGCTGGCTGAGCTCACACAGATTGAGGAGTCGAAGATTGAGCAGACTGCCAAGGCCGATAGTCACCACATGAGTATCGACGCACCTTTCGGTGAGGACGACGACAACTCAATGGCCGACATGCTGAGCAGTGGCGAGGATACCCGTACCGACAAGCTGGTGGATTACGAGTCGCTCACATCCGATCTGGACAATGTACTGCGTAACGTACTGAAGGATCGTGAACTCAAGATTGTCAAGGAGTGCTTCGGTATTGGCTGTCAGGAGCGTGGTCTCGAGGAGATTGGCGCCGAGATGGGACTCACGCGTGAGCGTGTACGTCAGATTCGCGAAAAGAGCATCACCAAACTGCACGACAGTGGTTATGCACGCATCTTGATGAAATACCTGGGCTAATAGGCTTATTCGCTTATTGGCAGTGTAACAATAAACTGGGCGCCATCTGTATAGGTGGTGTCCAGTTCTACTTTTCCACCCAACTGTTCGGCCAGTTTTCTGCTCAGTGGCAGTCCCAGTCCGATACCTTCCTTAAAGTTATCCAACTTCACAAAGCGGTCAAAGATATGCTCCGCCTCTTCAGCGGGTATGCCATAGCCGGTATCGGTTACCATCATCTGCAGCTGGTCACCCTCCTGTTTGGCATGGATGGTAATGCAGCCCTTCTCGGTATATTTCACGGCATTGTCCAATAAGCAGGCAAATATACGGCGCAGCATGTTCTCGTTGGTCTTCAGCGTAAGGTCGTCGGCCAACTCTGTCTCCAGTTTGATGTCGGTCTCGTCGGTCACGTATTCCTTGTACTCTGTCTGTAATCCACGCAACAGGTTGTTGATGTTCGTCACATCGTCCTTGCTCATCTTTTCGGTACTCTCAATCAGCGAGAGGCCGATAATCTCGTCGATGAGGATGGTCACCTGACGGGTACTCTTCTGCATCATGGTCGATATATGCTTGCGCTCTTCGGGATCAGCGGCCAAATCAGGATCGGCTATCACCTGGGCAAAACCCGTGATGATGTTCAGCGGCGTGCGCACCTCATGACTCACGTTCTGGATAAACGCCGTCTTCATCTTCTCCGACTCCATGGCCTTTTTATACGCCTTGCGCAGTTCCTTCAGGTGCTTTTTGCGTATCTGCACGATATATACCAGCGCCACAATCAGTAAGGTGAGCAGGAAGATGGCGCCTAAAAGGGCAGTGGTACGTATGGTGGCCGCTTTCTTCTCAGCCTCGTACAACTCTACCTGTTCCTGAATGCCCTGCATACTGTTGGTCAGCACCACGTTATCTATCGAGTCGCTGACCAGCGATTCCTTCTTAAACGATTTGTAGGCCTCTTCCCATCTGCCGGCACGCTCGTAAATCAGCGGGATGGCATCGGCACCCTCGTCACCCATTTCGCGTTTGGCATATTCGATGGCCTCGTCAACCTTACCGGTGGCAGCCAGATAGTAGGCCTCCATGCTGCGTCCGTGAACCGACGACAGACCTTTCCGCTCGCCCTCCTTATACACCTTGTAGCCCTCCAGGAATTTCTCGATGTTGCCACTGTTATAGTAGGTCAGCGTTTTGCGGGTCTCGATGTCGAACACACGTTCGGGCGAGTATTTCCCGGCTATCTCCTTGGCCTTATCCATCAGGTCTAATGCCTCCTGAGCGTCATCGTCTATGGCCACATTGATGATA
>JAEEGK010012254.1_pt1 | contig 19515 bp, 17 predicted proteins | sample 8958771 | NCBI WGS metagenome assembly JAEEGK01 (sample SAMN16246547, study PRJNA631951) | gut metagenome | biome: gut microbiome; feature: rumen; material: SC-attached | host: Bos | place: Iran: Karaj | collected 2018-10
ATGATTAAGTTTACAGTTTTTGGATGCGTCCAAAACATTATGATGTTGCTCTTTTTTTAAGTCCTATTCTAAAACTAAATCCACGGCTATGCCGCGTCAAGAGCTTGAACTGTTACTCAATTTTAGAGTACGTTTTCAATTATTTCCCAATATCCGGTTTTATTACTGCCGACTCTCTTCAGAACACCCAATTTCTGTAGTTTCGTTATACTTCTGGTGACAGAGACACGGTGAAGATTTAGCTGTTCGGCAATTTCAATTTGAGTAATTATCGGATTACTCAAGATTTTTTCAAGAATTTTCTTTTGACTATCGGTCAGTTTTATTGTAGCGTTTATTGTAGCGTTTGTTGTAGCGTTTGTTGTAGCCTTTACAGTCGGGTTTATTGTCAGCTGCCCTTCATTCAATTCAAACGGAGTCACGTTAATCCTATTGAACGGAATCGTTACCACAATGAAATTCTTCTCAATTTTTATGGATTCGCGGCCATACGCCCCAACAATCTTCGGAACGCCGCGCCCCGACCGTTCACTCAGCCGCAACTGCAAGAACATCGAGGCGAGAATTTCGTTGACAGGAATGCTCACACCCTTGTAAAAGCCTTCCAAATCCTGCTCAAGTCCAAGACCGCCATGCGAGAGAATCTCTATGCGGTCAGTAAAGACACTAATCATAGGGGCGTTCATGCCCAACCACTTGTTGTGAATAAACGCATTCAATACCGCTTCATGGAATGCCTCGTAATCAAAGAGGGGTATATCCTTCCGTTCAGAAATGCGACCGCGTTCATCTGCCTGGATGATGTTGATGGCATCGCCGTATTCCAAGATCTTATCCATCGCATACAAAATGCAAGTGTTTCCATATTCCTTAACCGAGAAAAGCGTATCAGCCTTGCTTTTGCCACTAAAAACGGACACGCGAATCGGGATATCATTCGCATCCGAAAGCAGCAACGCCATGATATTGTAGCGTCCGTCGGCAGTTAAAAGCTTGAGCGACTTCTTGAATGTTTCCTTTCGCAAAGCAACCCCTTTCGCGCCATAATACATGAACAATTTTTCAAAAGTCAGTTCCTGGGCGTAATCAGGAGCCGCCATACTGACAATCGTCGGAATGCCATTAGACAAAACGTTCAAAAGACGAATTTCCCATTCAGGGAACTTCGAAAGTTTCTCTTTGCTAGAACCAATTCGGATAAAAGCCTGAGACAGGAATTTCGTCGGGACGGATTTCGCAGCCGGAACAGACAACAAAACAAGACGTTTGCCATCAATCTGAACCTCTTCGACCTCAAAAGCGACGCTCGGCTTTAAATTCCGTGCTAAATAATGCTTGAAAGGTTCATGATCGACGTCCTTGTCAAAATTTACGGTCGTGCCTATTATTTCGTGAGTCGAATTATGGATTCCCCACACGATATAGCCAAATTCCCGGCCACACAATGCAGCCCCGTTCGAAATCGCCGAAATGTACTCGCCAATCTCGTCCTTTGAAAACCAGCTTTCCTTAAAGTCCAACCACTCATATTCATGCGGAAGGGCCACCAAGTTCTTTATAAGGTCCTCTGATTTTGCCATTTTGCCTCCATTTGACCGCCATGGCGGCCGATTGATGTTAGAGGCGTCCCCTTTATTCCGAAAGTCCAGAATAAAAAAAAGACGCATTTTTCCATTAGACGGAAAAACACGTCGGGCATTAATGTACCTAATATTCAGAAAACTGGCAAGAGGGGCAAGAAAATTTTACAGTGTGAACTATCCCTAACGCAAAAAGTGTATATTAGAATCCAGACGCCAAGGAGACCCGCGATGACACAAAAGCTCTGGAACAAATGCAAAAAGTGCGGCTGCGACAAGCCCGAAGACACCGAGAAACTTTGCGAGCAGTGCAAGGCAAAGCGTCGACAATTCTGGAGCGACCTCAAGAAGGTCGGCGGCGTAGCCGCTGGCGCTCTCCTAGTGGTATTCGCCGGCGGGAAATTGAGGAAGAAATAAAAGACCTCTACTTGACCAACGACATTGCATAATATATATTTAGGATGTCGGAATAATGTCGGATTAATGTCGGATAAGATGTCCATGAAAATGTCGGATAAATATGAGCCGCCCTTTACGCTCAACACGGCGATAGTCAACCTTGCAGCAGAGATTGCTGCCAAGGCCGAACGGTTTGCCATCCGGTTGGAACAGCCGGATAGTCTGCGCCTGCGCAGGGTCAACCAGATTCAAAGCATCCACAGTTCCCTGGCGATAGAAGGCAACACGCTTTCTGAAAATCAGGTATCCGACATCATCGAAGGCAAGCGGGTTATGGCCCCTGCACGCGAAATTTTGGAAGTGAAGAACGCCTTGCGGACCTACGAACTGTACCCCTCACTAAACGCATTTTCTGAAAAGGACTTGCTCAAGGCCCATGCCATAATGATGCAGGGCATGATTCCCGACGCGGGCAAATACAGAAATTGCAATGAGGGTGTATTTAAAGGGAGAAAGTGCGTCCATTTCGCTCCGCCACCGAAAATGGCGCCCATCCTGATGAAGAACCTTTTTTCTTGGCTAAAGAGAAGCAAGATGCATTGGTTGATTCGGTCCTGCATCTTTCATTATGAATTCGAGTTCATCCACCCGCTCCGGGATGGCAACGGGCGAATGGGCCGCCTGTGGCAATCCCTTATTCTAGGCAAGTGGAACCCCGTCTTTGCGCACCTGCCTGTCGAGAATCTGGTCTACGCCAACCAACAGGAATACTACAACGCAATTAACGCATCAAGCACGGCCGGCGACTGCAGTATTTTTGTCGAATTCATGCTGGACAAGATTCTGAGAGCACTAAAGGATGTTCAGAATGTTGAAGTCGAGACGCCAGTTGCAGAAACCATCCACTTGACCGCCCGTCAAGAAAAGATTATCGCAGCGCTGAAAAAGAACAACTTCCTTACCGAAAAGGAATTGGCAGAAAAGTTTGCCGTCACCCCAAGGACGATTGAACGTGATCTAGCGAAGTTGCAGCAGTACGGAACGCTTGAACGAGTCGGTTCAAAAAGAGACGGTCGCTGGATTGTCAAAAAATAGAATCTAGTTGCCAAGGAGACCCGCGATGACTCAAAAACTCTGGAAAACCGAAACGGCCTCAAGAAAGTCGGCGGCGTAGCCGCTGGCGCCCTCCTGGTGGTATTCGCCGGCGGGAAGATGAGGAAGAAATGACAAAAACGATGAGAGAGGAATTTATTTAAAGTGATAACAACTTTACAATAGTTGTTTATTATTATTTTTATCATATGCATCCCATCCGACTTGCGATATCAATCTTTTTCATCGTGGTTTTTCTCCTTTTTTGGAAAGCTCTTAAAGATGGCGGTTGGCCAAATTTCAATCTTAATACTGTAATATCTTTTTTGGTCGCAAGTTTTGTCATACTCTTCGTAATATCATTAATCGTTTCCATTTTTGAAGAATACGAAAAAAAACAAACCACGCGAAAAAAAAACAAACCTTTCAACAAGTACAAAAGGTTTGAAGAATACTATCAATATATCACATCAAAAAAAATCGATTTTGTTGATTTAGAATTACAAAAATCTCCACAGAATGGCCTTATTAGCGAAAACAGTTTTGATTATATTATAAACGAAAAAGATTTTGTACGGAAAAACAATTACGATTCCAGATATATTGACAAAAACCGAAAAGTCTTATTCCACTTATATGGAAACAAATGTCCGTTATGCGAAATAAAACCATGCGAACACATTGATCATTTTTTCGTTCCCAAAAGTAAAGGCGGTAATCTTATCATGAAAAAATTGAACGGAGAACTAGTCAACAACGCCGTTCCATTGTGTAGTGCATGCAATTTAAAGAAAAGTAATTACAGTTACACAAAGTTCTTCTCGCCATCACAAATAGATTACATTTCTCAAAGAAATGCAATCATGACATCCCTAATACGCAAGTATCACACATAATGCAAATCATCTCCACGAGGGTATTTCCCTAGTGAATTCGCACCTTTTGCTTTCTTGACGATAGTTGCTACAACCTATAAACGGGCCATAAGGTCCTTTTTTCTTTTCCAGTTTTCCACCACACCACGGGCAAATCATACTTTCCGCATTAAGGTCTTCCTTATAACGAGTCCTAATTTCCTTGAAGAAACAGGATTCTTCGTTTTTTGACGGAGGAACAAATATTACCTTCTTCTTGGCACGAGTCATGGCCACATAATAAAGACGCCGCTCCTCTGCATAAGGAAAATCTTCCGGGTTATCCATGAATAATTTCATTACAGAGGCATCTTCGATTTGACTGGGGAAGCCTTTTCGTCCGCTTTTGTTATTTAATATGAACACGTAATCTGCCTGCAGCCCCTTTGACGCATGAACTGTCAAAAATCTAATAGTTAAATCAGGACGTTCAGGATACTTATATTCACCATTATCCTTTGGGACAAGGTATTTCATGTAGTACTTAACAACCTTTTCATCGTCCTTGTAACGGCCAAGGAAAAACACACTGCTGTTACGGGGGAGTTCCCTTAAGCGCCATTCCCATGCCCCTCTCCCTAGTACGTAACTGTTATCCTTTGAAGGCGTCTTCAAATGCTTCTTAATCTGGGAAGGATTATCCATTATGAAATGCCCACTGGCCTCAATAAGCCTTTTGGGGAAACGGTACGTCGTTTCAATTTTCCCTAATTCTGTAGGTCCCCAATACTTTTCAAAATCCAGAATATAACTGACATCACTACCCGCAAAACGGTATATACTCTGCCAGTCATCGCCCACACAGAACAGTTTGTAGTCCGAAGAATCGCGAAGTGCCTTCAATAGATTAAATCGCGGCTTCGAAATATCCTGATACTCATCAACGATTACCACTCTATAAGGATTAATATATCTCCCTTCGCGGATATATTGAGCGGCCTTGTTTATCATATCGCTAAAATCGATGTAGTTCTTTTCAGAAAGCATATTTACATATGCCGTATAAATCGGTTCAAATAGGGTTAGAATATCCTCGTTGTCCATCCGCTCCAAGATGTTTCGGGTCGCCTTATTTATTTGGCGCAGATTTTCGACAGAATATCCATTCGCCTTCGCCTGTTGCAGCATTGTTCCAAGAAGGCTCGCAATACGCTGGAAAACGAAATTTCTGTCATAATCATCTTGCATAAAATCCCACATCTCTTGTGCAGAGAGAGGCCTGAAGACAACACCCTTTTCCGAAAGTCGCTGTTCTAGACAAGCAAGAAGTTTGCCCTCGAATTTTTCGTAGGCAAAGCATTCCACAAGTTTTGTCTTATGCTCCCTATGGATTTTACGTTTCCACGCCATTCCTTCCTGGTAGGCCTGGCTTGCCGTTTTTCCGCCTCTTGCAGAAAATGCTTCTGACACCTTCCCCTGGCGATTTATGCCAAAATATTCAATGTAGATATCGTATTTCGGCAAATAGAAATCAGGCTGATATTGGCGATATTCCTCTGTAGCCGTTGAAAACTTATACGGCCTTTCATATTCGAAAGCCACTTGATTCTGCCACAAGAAATTGGCGATATCCATTTCGCCATAACTCTTGACAGAAATCCCATTAATTGTTTTGGGCGGATTATCTTCTAGATATTGGTTATACTCGCCTTCGCTTTTGAAATCCTCAACGCACTTCGATTTAGACTTGTTGTAAAGAAGATATTCCACCAACAACTTTAAATATTTCGGATCCTTAATTTCTTCTTTGAGTTGTGTCCAGACAAACTTACCTGAATCCTGGAATACCGCCTTTTTCCCTTCTAACTTTCCCAGCACCTTGTCGTAACCCAGGGAATGAAACGTACACGCCGTTATCGGTACATCTATGTTTTCCTTTAGTTGCTTGTTCATGTCTTCTGCCGACTTTTTCGTAAAAGACAAAATCAATATTTCTTCTGGCTTACATATTCCTTTCTTGAGCAGGTACTTCACCTTACCGACTATAGTTGTCGTTTTTCCTGTCCCGGCCCCGGCAATGACAAGTTGGTTGTGCGCATCAGTAACAACGCACTGCAGCTGCTGATCATCCAGCGGAAAACCCTTGATATTCCCGATAATCTCTTTCGCATCGGCCTTGCGCATAACAATTGCCTGCTCGTTATGCGTCTTTTGCACCTGCGGCAACATTTCTAGATAAACAAAGAACTGGTCCCAGGAATTTTTATAAGAGCGGTAGGACGAAGTCCTTGAAAACTTTTTAGGAACACGTTCCTTTAGCAAGTCAATCGTTTTTTGATTCTTCTTTTTCCAAGAAACCAGTTTGTCCTTTGAAACAAATTTTATAGAGTCAGCGAAAATACTTTGTGCATCTGCCAGGCATTTATTGACCTTCGCAAGCAAATTAGAGCATTCCTGCTCTCTTTCGGCGGCAAGAGCCTTGCGACGTTCAAAGAATTTCTTGATGAAGGAGAACATTTACTTTACCAAATCCAGCAGGCGTTCGTAAGAATCCACCACGTCATAAGTGACGGAGTCGCTGGAGATGGCAGCGAAATGCTTGCGGGCGCACTTGATTTTGGCGGATTCGATTTCACGAAGTTCCATGGTGCTCATGGAACCCTTGGTTTCGGCAACAAAATACACGTGCTTGACTTCGCCTTCATGGAAAGCGATCGCCCAGTCGGGATTATACTTGCCAACGGGCGTATTGATGAAGAACCCCTTGGGCAACTTGATGTAGAGCGAGACTTCCTTGCTCGTTTCCAGTTTTTGCGCGAAGTCGCGTTCGTTACTGGAATCATAAATCAGGTGGTCGTATAAATGCTGGTGCGTTTCGCAAGCATTCATACCGAGGCGCCCCTTCATCGTGTTGTCTGTAAAGATGCTCGTCTCGTAACTGGATTCCAGCTTGTTATACGTGATATGCTCAATGATGACGGTCGCCTTCTGCTCGTTAATTAGGCGGCTCGCCTTGATGATAAACTCTTCTGGGTTTTCCTGGAACTGGTCAAAGACAGGCTTCTGGATTTTGCCCAGAATTTCGCCGACCGTTTTGCGGGTAAGTCCCGTATCTTCGACAATCTTTCCAATCAAGTCATACTTGACGCTCGAATTTGCGGTGGCGACGGCAGCCCTGGATTCCGTAGATTCCATCTTGAAAGCACTGCCTGCTTCCAATTGTTCCTTGGACTTGATTTTATCTAGAGAACCTTGCGACACCCTGAAGAAAATTTTCGTCACGCGTAAATTCGCGTTCAGCGCATCGACCGATTTGCGGACAAGTTCATCCGTCTCGAAATCTACCACGTAAGCAGACTTCGCGTTAATCTTTTGCCAAAGTTCCTTGAACTCCTTGGAATTGTACTTGCTCTTGTTCAGGCGCAGTTCCACATTGTTCTTGCGGGCATCTTCGGGCTTAATCGCATCGGCATCGTAAAGCGTATCAAGAACGCCACAAATGCTTGCGGAATAAGGAGCAACTTCTTCGCAAAGGCATAGCGTACCTGCGGCCTTGTCCGTGCGATACTTATCCGTCAATGCACCTTTCTTCACATAGCCGCATTCCAGCAAAGCATCGTAAACCGTTTGCGCAAAGTCATCCGTTACGAACAGCTTTTCGCCGGCTTCCGATATAAACGACTTTCCCTTGAACAGGTCTATCGTCACCTTGACCGGGCGGCTGCCAATCGTTTCGGCCATTTCGGTCTGCAACGCCTTCGCGAAATCCTCGTAACTCTCGTTCGCAATAACCGTGAGCACGTTCACCGAATGCACGTCGCCACCCAGAACGCTCTCATCCATGCGTTCACCATTCTGGTTCACGCACAAACGCAAACCACGGCCCACTTCTTGCCGCTTGCGGACTTCAGAAGCGCTGCTCTTGAGCGTGCAAATTTGGAACACGTTCTGGTTATCCCAACCTTCTTTCAGCGCAGAATGGCTGAATATAAACCGCACCGGTTCTTCGCGCGAAAGCAAGCGTTCCTTGTCTTTCATAATCAAGTCGTAAGCGTCGATATCGTCGGAATCCGACGACCCGCGTGCAACCTTGCTATCCACAAAGCGACCGCCGCCCTTCTTGCTCTTGTCGATGGAGAAATACCCCGCATGCGCCTTGTGGGCATCCGTCTTTTCCAGGAATTCAAAATACTCCGGGCTCTCCAGCAAATCCTGCTGCATCGACTTGCGGATGGCATCGTATTCTTCTTCGAACATTCTGGCGTAAATGCCCATCTCGTCCGGAGCGTCGTAATCGCGATACTTCTTGACCTCGTCGATAAAGAACAGCGAAAGCACCTTGATGCCCTTGCCGAAAAGTGCACGTTCGCGCTCGAAATGCGAAATAATCGTTTCGCGAATCTGGATGCGGCGCAACTGTTCCTCGTTCACCACACCCACGCAGTCGCCAGCATAAATCTTCTTGCCGTTCGTGAAAGTCACAGAAGAATCATTGCCGTTCACTTCGGTAACAGTATAGCCGTCCTTGTATTCTTCGAGACCGCCCGACTGTTCGTAAAGATTAAAACCCTTCGTGACATGGGCCTTTTTCTTGAGCAGGCCACCCTTGCCCTTGCAATCAAATTCAAGAGTCGCGACAGGAGCCTTATCCGTAAACACCTGGACGTCTTCCAGGTACAAGTAGCCCTCGGTCGCCGTAGAACCGCTCACCGTAATGCCCTTGACACTAATCTTTTTGACCAGGTGCTTGTTGTAGGCATCCATCGCATCGAGGCGGTAAACCATGTTGTAAATGGCGTCCTTGCGGTGCGTCGCCGAATAGCGCAAAGTCAACAGCGGCTGGAATTCCGCCAGGCCCTCTTTCGTCTTCTTGCCCTCGACACTCTGCGGCTCGTCGATAATCAGAATCGGGTTCGTACTCGCGATAACGTCTATCGGGCGGCGACTGCGGAACTCGTCCAACTTCATGCGGATACGGCGCGCATCCTTGCCCGTAGCGTTGAACGCCTGCGAGTTAATAATCATCACGTTGATGTGACTATCCGACGCAAAGTGGTCTATCTCGGTCAAGTTCTGCGAATTGTAGATGAAGAACCGGATGGACTTGCCGTATTCTTCCAGAAAATGTTCCTGCATAATCTGGAACGACTTATAGACACCCTCGCGAATGGCGATGCTCGGCACCACCACGATAAACTTGGTCCAGCCGTAGGCACGGTTCAGTTCGTACATCGTCTTGATGTAGGTATAGGTCTTGCCCGTACCTGTTTCCATTTCGATGGTCAGGTTGTAGCGGCCTTCCAGCTTATCGGACTGCGGCAAAAGATTCGCCGACTGTACCGCCTGCAAATTCGCAAGCACCTTGGAATCGCTCAGCTCGGGCACCAGACGCTGGTTGCAAAAACCGGTCACGCCCCTCTGCGCAGTCACACTGCCGCCAAAGAGCTTGGTCGTACCCGAATCCATCAAGTAGCTCGATTCCAGGTAGGGCTGCCCCGCAAAAACATCGCAAACGGCCTTCGCGGCATCCGCCTGGAACTGCTGGTACTTGAACTGGATTTTCATAGTGTAAAATTAAGTTTTTTACACCACAAAAATCACTCACAGAACGTATTTCAGCAACTTTCTCGGGAAAAAGTCCGAACGCCTTGCCCCGTCACGGAGTTTTTCGTACAAATCTGCAGAAACATCCTCTACGGGATTTTTCTTTTGAATGTCATTCCAGCTCATTTCACGGGCATATTGATACGGGATATACGAAACAGCCTTGATAAACGGATGTTCCCCAGGCTGAAGAATACATGTCGTATCTTCGCTGCGCATACCGCGATACGTGGAGGCATTCACCACCAAGGAATTGCCTTCAGGATTCCTTTCGGAAATCACGAAGTGAATGTGGCTTGTCGGGCCACTGAACATAAAGAAACTCTGCGGCATGGTTACGCAAACTCTTTTTCGTAAATTGCTCTTTCCGCAAGGACCGCATCAATCTCGTTCTTGTCCTTGCCCAGGGCTTCCATAATCTTGCGCAACGGCAACGGAATAGACGAACCCTGCGGATCTTCCCATTCAGGGAGCTTGTGCGCAACATTGTTCACAAGATCCCACTTGTCCATCTTGCCGTATTTATTCACAATCTCGTCAATGGTATTTTCTTCAGCACGGGACAGTTCAAGAATCTTTTCGTTGACCGAGGTATCCCTTATGGCGATATCGTATCCGTCCCGCAAAAAGAACTTGTCCCATTCTTTTTGGAACTTGTCGCAGGACTCGTTCATGATAAGATTGTAAAGCCTAGAAAGAACAGGGCCATGCGGCATCGAATAGTACTCGTCGTTAGAAATCGACGAATCGTATTTATCGATATGCAACCTGTCCGAAAGATACATCAACTTGATGACCTTCATGTAATTGATGGATTTCACGTCCATCCGTTTCATAATGCACGCGATTATGCCCATGAGCTTTTCTACGTTAAAAAGCATAATGCCTCCATCAAGTTGCAGTGAAAATATACATAACTCGGACTCACTTTCATATACTCCTTTCCTTGCAGACAAGCCAAAAACAACCGCAAGGCACTATTTTTTATACAAATTTGCTCTTTTGAGCACTGTAAATATATAATTATTTTGTGTCTCCGTCAAGGGGAGCTAAACAACACAGGGAATATTTCTCTTGTGCATTTCTTCAATTAAAACAGTATTGACTTTTGCAAAACTACCGGATTCGCTGCATTCTACATTCTCTTCTTGCATGCGATTAAACACAATTGTTTCAAAATTTGAATCATTTAACATTTTTAAATAATCATCTAAGTTCTCTAGTTCTTCATACACAAAAAGCCCATAGAAAAGCTTCAACACTACAGCCTTATTTAGACTTGTTTTTAGTTTTGCAAACTCTTTCTGCTTCAACATGTTCTTCATAAGAAGGCAGAAACAGCCGAATAAGCTATGATCCCTTATAAAGGGAAACACCCAATAATGCGTACAAAACGTCATTACTACCATTGTCTGGAGAAATAAACCCATGCACATTCCATAAAATTGCATTACGCCATCTTTTCCATCAAGAACTGGGAAGCCTAACGAATCCAAATGTTCTAAGTATCGTTCTTTTAAAGTCGTTTTTTCATATTTCAAAAAAAGACATCGACCTCTTTCCTCTCCGATACATTCTATAACTTCATCTAACGAATGAAATTTGCTCTCATATTCATCTTCATTCATTCCCTCTTCGGGAAATAAATGCCAAAAAGAATTCTTTGCACCTATTTCACAAAGTTCCTTGTCAACAAATAAGTATGACAACGGTAAAATCAGCACCTGGTCACCATATTTCTGAATAATGTCTATATTATCTTCAATGGAGTGTTTTAAATATTCGGCAAAATATTCTTTAGAACCGTTGGTAGACAGCAATGCTACGGGATCATCAACTAGATGTTTCTTTCCAAATGTCAAAAAGGGATACAGCGATTTACTAGCCACATTTAGATACATTCCGCCAATAAACACGCATGTATCAAACTCGTATGGATAATTATTTATAAAGAAATCTATTTCTCGCTTGTGTCGTAGCCAAAATATTTGACACTCGTTTTGGATAGAGTAAACTTCATCAACATCGAAAGACTCATACTTTCTCAACAGTATGAGATATTCTTGCTGAATCTTTTTCATGGACTCAATTAATAAATCACAGCCCATTTTCCTTCATCCTATTTTTCAATTCATCAGAAATGCCAAATTCTTTAATCAAAAGTCCGATGGTCTTATTCATCACCATAACGGCATCGTACCATACAGATTTCATCTTTTGAAGATTTTCTACATCCGGGATGCTGTGATATTGGTGAGCAGGAGTTTGGCATGCAATCATTGACGATTCACGAATTGCTCCCCACAAACCATGTTCAAATGAGGAATCGTAATTATAATACAGACTATACAAGTCTTTTTCATCCACTGTATTTGCCAATGTTCTAATTCCAATAGCATCAAAATAGCTTGTATCTATATCAACAAATTCCTCATCTTTAAATTCATTAACTATAAGATTCAAGTAATCCACATTTATATGCGATTTATCCAACGATGTAGCGTTTTCTTGATGATTTTTCAAGGTAGCCTTATATTTACCGATTCCATGAAACTGATATTCTTCCCATACAGTTTCTTTTTCTTTGGATTTTTTTAACAGATACTTCATCATTAAATAGCATTCAATCATTACACGAACGATGCTTCTTCCGGAAATTGCATTATAAAGATTATGTTCCACAATTTCTAAAAAACGTTTGTACGAATAAACAGCCAAGCCGAGTAAGACCAAAAATTTCAAATTTAATGGTTCAATTATTCTGTACATCTCCCTATAATACAAATAAATATCTTTTACAAGAGATGCGTAAAGGTCAACATCATTATCGCTTACATCTTTTTCGTATTTAAAATACATAGAGCTACATTCAAATAAAGATGATGTTTTCTTCCAAAAATCATCTAAAAAGATTTGATTATTTTCATATGTTGATGCAGATGTCAATACGTAGCATCGTATAAATCCTTGAATTTTTCTCTTTTCATCATCTAAAACATCTGCATCCGCATAAGAATTCAAGTCATCAACAATATTTTCAAAGCCCTTATTCTTTGGCAAATGAATCTTACCGTTCGCGGCAAATGTATAAACAAGGAAAAATGCAATATCTGTCGAGAAGTCCGAAGTAAAAGCGGTCGCTTTTTTCATTACTCGTTCAAGAATAAAAGACGATTTTTGAACATCATATTCTTGAGTGGTGAATCTTGAAGCAAAATATGGATTTTGAGAAAAAGTATATAGAATGGTTAATGGCGATATCGCTTCTTTCGGAACAAACTGCTCTAAAATATCAAACACTCTCTTTTGATCCTTTTCGGGCATAGCTAATATCGTTGACATTCTTGGATTTATTAAATCAGGATATTCCGCAGTTATTTGCTTTAAAGCGCTAGTAAGATAAAGTATTGCAAGACGTCGACTGTCATAGAAATCCAATATCAATCCAATCCAAAGATATTCCGGCATTCGTTCACGGAACCAATCTTGAATATTAGCGAGATTCCCTAATACGGCATTCATCGGAGAGAGAAATTTTCTTTTCTTCGGATCGAAAACATGGTCTTTCAATTTTGAATGTGGCATAAACTCAAATTATCCCATTCCAACATTACTGATTTCTATATGGAGATTTTATTTAAAAAGGTTCGTTTTTGATTTTCTCCTGTAACGCGTCAAGTAACTCACCATAGCCACGGAGTTTCAATAATAAAGACTCTATATCAACTAATCCCTTTCCAAATAAATCATCTTTTTCTACAACCATAAAAGTCATATATTCACCAGAGCCAAATCTATTCGGTTTATGCAACTCTGGATATTGACTATTCGCTATATTTTGAAGCATATGAAAACAATAATTCCTTACATGGGATCTGCTTTTTTCTCCCCAATAGCTCAGTTTAAAACAAAATTTTCCACTTTCAATTTGCAAATAAATCTGCCCATCCTGAATATCTAAAAAATGCCAAAAAGCACCCCAAAAACCGCCCGCCTTATTAGGCACATATTTCCAACCAAAATCCGGAATTTTTTGTTCCAAAGCCATATATAGGCCCTGCCAACATTTAGAGTAGACTTCCCAAGAGTCAACGGGAATAATTTGATAACTCTGAGTTTCAGTTTCAATAGTTTGCAAATGCGTTCTGAAATCTTTAATCATAGGATTAGTCCCTTGATATTGATTTAGCACATTCAACAAATCTATACGCAATACAACCCTATATCCAGCATTTTTCACCTGATTTAGAATTTGTATCGGTTCATTCCCTGTTTTTACATAAGCCAATTTTATCTGCCAAGAGTTACCAAAAGTTTCTTCTGCAAAAGTTCTGTATTTCTCTAATTGTCTACCATGAATTGTAGTTTTTGTTTTATCTTCAATGACAAGGAACAAATTTCCATTGACTTTGGCGTAAACATCAATATCATTTAATTGTCGACCAACTTCTATTGTATTGACTACAACAGAATCATCACCTGTTAAACAATGAAATAAAGAAACTCCCAAAGCATGCATTTGAGGATTCACCATTTCATATTGGGAATCTGCCCATTGCAACATATAAGCCAATATTGCATCTTGGCTCAATTCCGACGTTGCAAAAGAAAAAATATTTGGCGCAGGAGTGTGTTGATTGGAATTTTCTGAAGGAGCCTCCTTTTGAAGTAAATTTTTTATTGCTTCAATCCTTGGAAGATATAGTTCCATATTTTCATCTAGATACGACGCAAGAGATTTTGCCCCATTCTCATTTAGGACTTCTTCGCTTAGTCCAGATTCCTTATCAAAAATCGCAGACAAGAAAAGTCTTGTCAAGTCTAGCAATCTGTCAAAAGGCAACTCTTCACTTTGACGAGACCACCTTCCCTTCTTCTTTTCTCTATCTTCAACCCATCTCCATATTTTGGCAGAAAAATCATTTTCATCCCAAGTAGCCCTACCCAAAGAAAGATACTTCGCGTCTGTGTTATATTTACGAAATTTTTGATAATCAACCGCTATCACGGGCTTATGCTCTAACCAAGTATGGATATCCATATACCATCCTTGATTTAAATAGGCTCGTTGGAAAAAGGTATTTCAAAAGTCTAAACTTCATTCAAAAGAAAAAATTTAGATTGTGCGTTCATAGGGAAAAATCTTTAAATATTTACAAACAATTACACATTAAAATTTTCAAATTCAAAAAGGGGGTCTCCATCATATTTGTCATATGTTGGGTTTATATCTTTAATCATTTTAATTAGAACATTCTTATCGATTTTTTCAAAAACAATCGATTCATTCGGTCTAAAATTATGAATCATTCGATATTCGGTAAAGAAATGATTCTTGTCATTCTCCCAATCATCGCCAAATTCCACACCAGAAAGCCAGTTACAGAACAAAAGCTGTTGCTCGTCATTTGTTAATTGAGCTCGAAGCATTCTCAAATATTTTCTTTTTTCATCGTAATCAAAAATATTGCCATCATAATTTGCAATAATTTTTACCATTTGATATAAATGGCGGTAATAATGATTCAATTCAGCATAATGCCCAGAAAATAAATTGGAACCTGACAAATATCTATACGAGGGTAAGTTTGGATCAATCTGATATGGCGTTAAATTTTTTTTAAAAAAACATAACAAAAAATAGAGATAGTAATATACAAGGCCTTGTGGGTCATTTCTAAAGACAAAGTTTTTTTTAGGTAGCATTGAATTTGATGCCATTTTTTTTATTGAATTTTTTTCTGTTATGTAACCAGCAATTTCATCAATATTTTTATCACATTTTTCAAAAAAATCGTTCTTTTTACTTGATTCGAAAACACCATCCTTTATAAAGTCTTTTCCTCTCATATATATATAATATGCTGTTTTAGCTAATTTCATTGCAGAATCAATATTATCTATTTTATACGACAATTTAATATTTTCATGCAACATCAATAAACCTAGAGCAGTCATTAACGAGCCCGCAATAAACGTGTATTCCATTAAATGACATTCAAAAACCTTACGTCCAGTTATAGAATGATATGAATACTTATTATTCCATGTAGCACCTTTATCAATATCATTTAAATTATTACATGGCGAGGTGTTAATAGCCCAATTTTCCCACTTTATTTCATTCACATTATCTTTATGTATTTTCAGCATTTCGTAAAATTGTCTTTCAATTTGCAGTTTTGCTGAATCGCTAAGCATTTTCTTATTGGCAAGGAATTGCATCCTAAAAGCGAGATACGTCAATATAGCCGCACAAATTGCAACAAAAGGGCTCATCACCCCTATCCCAGTAGCAATTTTGTCAAAATCTTTCGGAAAATCGTATAAACTTGGCCTTATAGAAAAAATTAAAGGAGCAAACAGTGTAAAAATTGTCAAAACAATCAAAACAATGATCCACCCAATCGGCCATTTATATAAATAATCTTCTTTATCCATTCTTTCTTGTTTTCTACTCATAAAATTCTCTAATTATTCATCCAAACTCTTCAAATATTTAGCATACTCTACACCATGATTGCCACACCATGAAGCATTTGTTTTGTATGCGGAATCGAAGTCAAATCGATTGTCATTGGATACATCAATTTCTGTCCATAATGGAACCGAATTATTACAGCCACATGACATAGTTGCTTTAGAATCCTTTAGTTTACTTCTAAATCTATGACTAATCCACAATTCCTTATCAGAACTCATTGAAGCTAATTTGGCAGCCATATTTACGGTTTTACCAGCCCATACCTCATTTTGTCGATCAGTTCTATCTCCATACCTTTTCAGTCCTAACTTTCTGACAAATACCGTATCTTGATCTATTCCGATATGAGCGCCTACTTCAATATCAGTAATTTCTTTGATTCGTTTCACCAAGTCATTTTCAATTGTTGTTTTAGCCGTTACTGCAGCAACCAATGCTGTATAGACTCTATCTGAGTTAAACATTGCAAACACACCGTCACCCTTTATATCTATATAAGGCGAGTCGTAGTAATCAAAAATTTTTATTAAAGAACCAGTGAAAAGCCTATATGCTTTAGCCATTTTTGCGCCATCAACAAGTGCGCTCAATTTTGTTGATCCAATCATATCGACAAATACACAGATAACATCAGGAATTTTAAGCCAATTTACTGGATTTTCAATCGGAATTTGCGTTGTATCAGGAATACTATTCCTCAGCGTTACAGAAACCGCCTGTTTTGATATTTTTATTTCTTCTTCTACAATATCTGCAATTCCTTTTTCAATTTGAGAACCTTGCATAATAACCTCATTCCATCTCCGTAGCAATAAAAGCACCGCCAAAAATACTATATGACGAATTCAAAGGAGAAACCAAACTTTGACGCTGTTTATTTAGCCGACAAACCACGCTATTCGTTAAAAGAATTGGTTCTAAACCATTTCTTCCTGCAGCATTCGCTAAATGGCTCGCTTGATTAATCGCATCGCCCATCCAAATCAAATCATTAAGAGAACTTCCTGCATAACCAGCCTTTACAATCAAAACATTCCCATCAGCAACTCCTATTCCAGCCCGAATATTCTTATAGCCATAAAACGATAATTTGCTGTTGAGATGCGCAATTAAAGAATTTAATCGTGCCGCAACATGAAATACTGTTCCGTAGTTTTCGTTATCGTCAGCATCAAAAACTCCCCATACACAATCTCCATGGATATTTATTTCCTCACATATGTCTTCGGAATTTAAAATAGCAGTACATTCCGAAATAAAAGATCTATAAATTTTTGATATTACAGGGCGAGTGTGTGACTGAGTTAATTTTGAAGAACCTATTATATCAATAAACAGAGCAATAGCTTTTGTATTTACTCCATTGTCATAGGTAAAGAAACTCCTAGCAGGAATGTAATCTAATTCTATATAATTTCTATTAGACGATGCCAGAATAGCATCTAATCTCGCCATACTGGCATCAAAATCATATTCAATTCTGGTTTTTACTTCCATATATTCTCTATGCAGCAAGAATCAATAAAACAAATGTAGCGAAGGATAACCGAACCGTTCGCTGAAAACATTTGAATTTCTTTATAGCGATGTCACTATTTATTTTAATTTGGTTAGTCACATCAAGAAAATGCTTTTCATTACTACAGCAATCACTATAATATTTTTTCACATAAAATCGATACAATTCTATACTAACATTTGCTATTGAACCATAATAATGTAAGTTTATCACAGTACGGGATCGTGGTTTAATCAAAGCATGCCTTCTTCCCCAAACATATATCTTTTTCTTCATCTTTTTCATACACTTGCATTTTGATGATATTTTAAGTATTGGAGAAAAAGAACTCAGCAAATACAATATTTCAATCAACAGCGTTACACAAACGCAGTTTGACCAAAAAGACCAAACGGGCAAAACGTCTTGTTGAAAAAATGCGACCAATAACGCACTTACTAGTGTTAAGAGGACTCCATTTTTTGTTTCTGCATATTTAACCCATTCAACAGTCCGCTCTAATTGCTCATCTAAGTCATATTGTATTTCAGGCATTCGCAAGCTCCACCGACAACGCTATTATATTCACACATAAAAGCTTTTGTTTCATCTAATCCCTTTAAAAAAACATCCTCTTCATGGCCCATCCAATACCCATCCATTTTAACACAAGATGCAATTGGATCAGAAGCAAGCATCCATATTTGATTTTTTTCTGCATATTGTTCCAATCTAAAAGCTACAGTCATAGGATGTCCAATACAACTATACTCTTCATATGCTTGCACTACTCCGGTTTTACAAAAATTCAATATTCCAGATCCTATGGCAGCTTTCACTGCGTATTCTGTTCTTTCAAGAGTTTCTATGCATTTCTTACAAAAATTAAGACAACATTCACCAATACCATCTGGATACTGACAACCAAAGATGTCTGAAAAAACAACAATTATTCCATCACCCATCATTTTATCTATTTGTCCATGAAATTCTTCTATAATCGGAATAATTTTCTCATAATATTCTTTCAAATAGTTCTTGACATCCGTTGTTTCGTAATCTTTGATTTTTGAAGAAAAACCAGAAATATCAACAAAAGCCACATATGCAGGCGCTACTGCATTTTCAATTCTATTTCGATACTTGTCAAAATCTTTATTTTGATTAAGCGCTTCAAGTAAAGGTCTTAAACAAAGGCTGCTCGAATATTTTTTTTCCCAATTAGTTTCCATAGAATTTCCTCATATAAAAAAGTTATTTTGTCAAAAAGAACGAAATTAGCAATAAAATTATCGCTATTGAAAATCCTATTATTGAACACCAAAAGGATACTGTGAAACATGTAAACTTCTTGCAAGCGATATGGGAATTCGCCAATATCTGAGGAATAAGTTCTTCGTGGCCCTTATCATATTTTTGAACATTTTTTTTCTCAAGCAAAGTTTTGTAATCATCAACACTGTATTTTCGAATATGCTGATAGAACCACATATTGTCTGTTTCCGATTTGTCCACATTTGGAAGTCCATTTTTCAGCTTGGCAGATAGTTCTCTTACAGGGAATAAAGAAACCAACGACGATATGAGAACAGCCAGATATGTCGCCATATATATGCAAACTCCTATTTTGCCAACAATATGAACTTGCTTCAAATTTAATAGAGACATTACAGCAATAATTCCAAAAATGGAAAGCACCGTAACATTCTTTCGTTCCGCAAAATTTAGCCAGTCATTGACATTTTTGAATATTTTTTCAAGAATTTCGTTGCCTTGCATTTTTTCTCCTTTACACCACCTTTACTGTAGTGTTGGGGCTGATTGTTTTGAAGATTTCGGTGACGTTGATTTTGGCGGAGTCGCTTTTGAAGCTGGAGTCGCGAAAGACGGCGCGGAGGAGCTTGGCGGCTGCGATTTGGCGGATGGCGGCTTCGGGGATGTCGTTTGCGAAGCAGGCGACTAGGTCGCCGTCGTTGACGTTATAGACTTGGAGGATTTCGATGG
>JAEEGK010012261.1_pt1 | contig 19512 bp, 11 predicted proteins | sample 8958771 | NCBI WGS metagenome assembly JAEEGK01 (sample SAMN16246547, study PRJNA631951) | gut metagenome | biome: gut microbiome; feature: rumen; material: SC-attached | host: Bos | place: Iran: Karaj | collected 2018-10
GAATAAATTTGAGTAAAAGTTAAATGATCATTTTCTATGAAATATGTTCCTTTTCCTATATATAATTGGCCAAATTCTAATTCATAGAGAAGTTTACTATTTTGTGGAATTCCTCTAGAATAACTAACATCAAGATTAATTGTGATATAATAATTTCATCTTCTTCATTTAAATTTATTAGTTTATAATTATTAATATACATATCTATATTAAGAGAATTTTGATAAGAAATAATATTAACTGTTTCTTCTAAAAATTTAAAAAAATTTGTGTTTTGCTCAAATATAATATAATCATTATTAAACATCCTTTTTAATTTATTTATAAAATCTTCATTATTTTCTTTTTTACTTTTATTTTTATTTTCTTTATAATATTGTGTAAAAAATTTATATATTAATTTAAATATATCTCTATATTGGATACATCCAACAAAATTTTCTAAATTCTCAATTTTTATTAATAATTCTTTATTAATTTTTAATTGTTCTTCTTTATATTTTTCATGTTTTATTCTTTCTTCTTCTAATTTTGCCAATAAAATATTGTAATTATTATGTAAAAAATTTATATTATTTTTTAATATTTTAGTTTGAGAATCTTGCAATCTTTCTTGTAAAAAATTAATAATTTCATTTTGATTATTTTGTAATGAATATGGAAAATTTTCATATAATTTTTTTAAACAATTTTCTAATATTATATCATTTATATTATTTATTAATTTAAAACTTGAATATAAAAAAAGATTATAATCTAATGATAATAGTTTAGATAATAAAAAATTAATAATAAACTTATTTAATAAATATTCATTATTTATACCATAAATTAATTGAATAATTAAATTATTAAATTGTTGATTATTATCAATAAATAACAGAATTTGAATAATGTAATTTATTTTATCTGAATATTTATTTGATTTTTTATAATCTATTCCATAAATTGTAATTGCTATTAATTCATATTTTATTTTTTTATCATTATCATCATTATTTTCTATTTTATTTATTAATTCTTCTTTAAAAATTTCTATTAATTTTTCTATATTTAATTTTTCATCAAAAGATATATTCCATAAATCTAAAATATATTTTATATTCTCATTTAAATCTTTTATTTCGTCAAAATAATATAAAAACGCAATTTTAAATTGTTTTAAAATATTTATTTGATTTAATACACTTTCGATATTATCAAAATAAATTTCTTTTAATTTATTATAAATATTACTCATATTATTATTATTTTTTATTTAAATTTAAATAAATTATTATTATAATTAAAATATTATTATTTTTATTTTAATATAATTATAATAAAAATAACTTTTTAAAAATAAAAAATGTATAACCTTTATACAATGGAAAAACAAAAAAAACAAAAAGAAGAAAAAGAAAAAGAACAATTAAAAAAAGAAAAATATAGAGAAAAATTCAACAGTAAAATTTTATTAAAATTATATAATTTTATATATATATTAAATAATATATAGAACAAATTGGTTATATGTATCAAAACTATGAAAATCGAGTTAAACAATTTGTAACTGATGTAAGAAAAAAATATTAATTAAAATATTTTTTAGATGACAATTCCACAAAATAAAATAACAATAAAAGACAAATCAAAAAAAATATTTAATACTAGAGATGAATTTTTAGATGATGGTGATTTAAAAAAACCATTCGTTTTTAAAGGTTATAAAACGGAAGCAGATAGAATAAAAAATACTATAAAAAATAATAGATATTTATACAACCTTCCAGATTATGATAGAATTATAAAATCAAATAATAAAAATAATGAAATTAAAGCAACCAATGCAACTGTTTATAATTTTCAACCAGAAATTACTATTAGTGAATTGCCACCACCAATGAGACAATTAAGTACAATGACTAATATTTCTACTTGTGATTTAAAAAATTTTGATTATTTATTAAAAAATGATATTATTTTACAACCAATTATGAGATTTAAAGCAAGAACTGATTTGGAAAGAGTTTATGATAGTTTAAATAGTATTCATAATAGAAATAATGAAAAAGAAATATTAAATAGACAACTAAAATCTTTGAATTTATTAAAGGAAAAAAGAGCAAAAGATTATTTAAAAATGGAAGCTATTTTCGGCAAAGACAAAAATCCAAATATTGAAGAAGAAGTTCCGGAAGAAGAAAAAAAAGGTTATAAAATAATTCCAAATCCTCTTGTAGTTCATAAAGAAACAAAACCAAAAAATAAAAATAAAACTCTTTATGCAGTTCCTAAATATTATTTTATTCCAACTGAGCGTGATAAAAAACCTTGGTTAAAAAAAAGTGACATTAATACTGAAGCAGAAAAAGTTTTATATGAATATCATAAAAAAACTCATTTTAAAGCAGCTGAAGAAATAGCTGAAAATATAATGAATAGTAAAATATATTTAAATAATGAAAATAATAATAATAATAATATTTACAAACCTTCTTTAACAGAAAGTTCAAAAAATCAAAAAAAAAATAAAAATTTAATTTCAGAACAATTTTTAATAACAAAAGAAAAATTCAAAACAAACACATCAAATATTTATTATGAAAAATTCAATAAAAATTATAATCCAATGGTTAAAAAAAAATACGAAACAATCGATTCAGATAAATTAAATAAATTAAAGCAAATTGCATTTGTAGAGCCAATTAATGAAGATTTAAATAGAAAAAAATCTGATGATGAACTTGCAATTCAAAATTTTGAACAAAGAGAAAAACAAAAATTAGTTGATGAAAATTCAGTTTTAATTGGAAATGAATTATTATATAAAGGAAATCAAATGGACATTATTGCAAATAGAGTTTTAAATTTATGTAATGTTTATAATAAAAAATCAAAACATAATAATAAAAGTTTAATTAAAAAAAGTGGAAAAACAATGATTACTGGAGGATTAACTGTAAAACAATTTGAAGAAAAATTTAATGTTCCTGATTAAAATATTTTATTATTTTAAATTATTATTTTATTTTAAAAAATATTTATTTTTTAATTTTTATTTTTTTTTATGTCAAGAATTATTGTGAAAAATTTACCTAAAAATATTAATGAAAATGATATTAAAAAACATTTTAGTGTTAAAGGTGATGTTACTGATGTTAAAATTATGAAAAAAGAAAATGGAAAAAGTAGAAATTTTTGTTTTGTTGGTTTTAGAGATGAAAATAGCGCGAAAAATGCGGTTAATTATTTTAATAAAACTTTTCTAAAAACAAGCAAAATCGATGTGGAAATTGCTAAAGTTCAAGGAGACCCTTCATTAAAAAAAAACAAAGGAAAAAAAAATAAATTTAATAATGATGATGATAATAATAATCAAAATAAAGAAACAAAAGATTCGAAAATTAAAAAAATTTTAGAATTGAGTAAAATAACAAAAAATTCTTCAAAATTCGATCAAGTTTTAGAAAATAAAAACAAAGAAAATAATAATAACGAAAATGAAGAAAATAATAAAGAAAATAATAATAATAATAACAACGAAAATGAAGAAAATAATAATAATGAAAAAAATTTAGATCCAAAACGTTTATATTTAAGAAATTTACCTTTTCAAATAACAGAAAATGACCTTCAAAACACATTCGAAAAATTCGGAACAATTTCAGACATTCACATTCCAATAAATCACAAAACAAACGAATCTTTTGGTTATGCATACATCACATACGAAACAGTTGAATCATGTGTAATGGCCTTATCAAAAATGGATGAAACATTTTTCATGGGTCGTAAATTGCACATTGAAATCGCCGAAGAAAAAACAAAAAAAATTAATAATAATAATTTAAATGAAAAAAATAATAAAAAATTATCTTCATTCAAATCAGAAAAAATTCTTCAATTAAAACAAAATTATTCAAATCAAGAAAATTGGAATTATTTATTTTTAAATCAAAACGCAGTGATTGATTCAATAGCTTCGAGATTAAATATTCCAAAATCAGAATTATTAAACAAAGAAAATCCAGACATCGCAATTCAAATTTCAGCAATGGAAACAAAAATAATAAACGAAACGAAAGAATGGCTAAAAAATGAAGGAATAAATTTAGATATTTTAAAAGGAAAAAGAAATTGCACTCGCTCAAACACAATAATTTTTGTTAAAAACATATCAAATAAAACTAATAAAGAAACTTTAGAAAAATATTTCGAACGATTCGGAAGTTTAATTAGATTTTTAATTAGTCCTTCAAACACTCTTGCAATTTGTGAATATGTTAATAAAAAACATGCTTTAAACGCAATGAAACATTTAAGTTATAAAGAAATTGATGGATTGCCTTTGTATTTAGAATTTGCTCCTGAAGGAATTATTAATAATAATAATATAAATTTAAATGAAAATAATAATGAATCTAATGAAAATAATAATAACATCGATTTAAAAAAAGGAAAAATATTATTTATTACAAATTTATCATTTAGCACAACAGAAAAACAATTAAAACATTTTTTTGAAAGTAAAGATTATCATATAAATAAAGTTGAAATAGTGAAACATAAAAAAGATAATAAAAACGTTTCTTCTGGTTTTGGTTTTTGTGAATTTAAATCCGAAGAAGATATGTTAAAAGCAATAAAGAATTTAAACAATAATTTATTAGGCGGACATAGTATTAAATTAAGCATTGCAAAAACAAAATCAGAAAATAAAAATTTTTTAGGAAAAAAAAGAAAAAACGAAACAGAATTAAATGATTATGAATATAATAATAAAAACATTGATAATACGAAATTATTAATAAAAAATGTTGCTTTTGAAGCGAATAAAGATGAATTAAGAAAATTATTTAAAGTTTATGGGAATATTAAAAATTTAAGATTGCCTTTGAAATTAGATGGATCGCATCGAGGATTTTGTTTTGTTGAATTTATTTCTCATGATGAAGCTCAAAAAGCTTTTAAAGAACTTCAAAACACACATTTTTATGGAAGAAAACTTGTGATTGAATGGGCACAAATTAATAAAAGTGTTGATGATTTAAGAGAAGAAACATTAAAAAAATCTAATTTAATTCATGTTCAAACTCATAGAAAATTAAATAAAGGAAAAATTATAATTAAAAAATAATTTTTTTTTTTTAATATTTTTTTTTTCTTATTATTAATATTATTATTATTTATAAAATATAAATAAAAATGAGAAATACAAAAAAAGAAATTTCAAAAAAAATGAATAAAATTAATTTAGAAAATTCGCCCGATTCAGAAAAATTCGAAAAATTTTTAGAAGATTTAAACAAATTTATAAAAGAATCTTCAAATAATGAATCAGATTTATTAAAATATTTTTTATTTTTCTCAGACATTTCAAAAAAAACAAAATATCAAACAAAAATATTAGAAAATAACATAATTCTAAAAAAAATAAAAGAAATTCTCCTAAAACAAAACAGCAATCCAGACATTTCAATGGAATGTATAAAAATCATATTAAATTTAAGTAAAAATCGAAATTGTCAAGCAAAATTATTGCAAGAAACAGAATTTTATTTCAACGATTTATTCGAAATTCTTTTAGTTAATATGAACACAAATTTAACATTTTACATTTTAAGTTGCATTTCATATTTAACAGAATCAACAGAAATTTTAGAAATAATCGTAAATTCAAAAAAAATCGATTCTAATAATAATAATAACAATAATAATTATTATTATTACGAAAAAGAAGATGAACCAAATTATCAAATCACTCAATTAATATCAAAAATCGATTTAATGACAATCACACGCACATTAGTAGAAAAAATTTTAGATGATTTGAATTCAAACAACAAAAAAATCTTATTAAAAATTCTTAATAATTTGTATTCATTCGATAAAAGTTTCATTTTAAAAGAAGCAATTGAACCAATCATTCGTTGTTTAGGAAATAAAAATAACGACGTTGTAATTTCCGCATTGAAAATTTTATTATTTTTCACTCACGATAAAACTTTTCATAATGATTTAATTTCCGCAAACTTTATTTTTCGTTTAGTTCGAACTTACAAACAAGGAATTGATGAAATGGACGTTGTAATAGTAAAAATATTGAATGATTTATTTGAAAATAAAGGTTTATATGAAATTTTATTTGAAAATAATGTTCTTTTAATATTGAGCAATTATTTAACGAATTTCGAAGTGGAAAAAAACGAAAAATATGAAGAAGTTGTTAGAAATGTTTTTGAAATATTTAAATTAATTAATAAAAACACTGATGATGATATGAACGGAAAAAATTCAGGTCATAATATTTTAAATCCTTTGAAAGGTGATGATAATTTACAAGCATTAATATTTAAAAAAGCTTATAGTTTAGCTGCGTTTAGTAAAAGCGAAAATTCGATTTTAAGTTGTTTGTCTTTATTACAAATTATGCTAATGAAATTCTCAGCGACGCTATTGAAAACGAATGATTCTGTGAAAAGTATTATTGAATTAGTTCCTCCGTTTTTTAAAAATAAAAATTTAGAAATTATTAAATATTCGTTGTCGATTTTTGAATTGATTTTAAATAAAAAAACTGCCTATTTTCAAGAAATTTATGCGTTGTCTAGCAATCAAACTTTTTCTATTAAATCGCTTGTTCATTCGATTATTAATTTAGTTAATGAATTTTCTGGAAATTATGAATTATTGAGCATGAGTTGTAGAATTTTGGTGAATTTAAGTGATATTCCTAAATTGCAACCACATTTTTTGCAAGAACCGCAAATCACTGTTTTGAAGGTTTTTAATGATAATTTACTTAAACAAAATAAACAGTTGAGGAAAGAAAAAAAATTAATTAATGAAAGATTGGGACAAAGTAGAAATAATTCTATTGTTTCGAAATTAAAAGATAATAATAATAATAATAATAATGTTAATGAAAAAGAAGAACTACGCACAAATTCTCTCGCTCAAAGCACATTAGGTTTAATTCTCAAACCAAGCATCAACTCCCTAAACAACAATAATAACAATAATAACAACAACATTCAATCAAAATTCAACAACAACAACAACAAAAACTACGAAATTAAAATCAACAACAACGACATCAACACAATAAACAACAATAACAACAACAACAACACAAACATCAACAAAAACGAAGAACGTGATCGTCACACTTTATTAAAAATAAAAAAAAGCCTAAACGAAAGCACATTACTTCTCAAAGACAGTTTATCAATAATCTCAAATTTAAGTAAAAATCCAGATAATTTAGATATTTTAACATTAAAAGGTTTTTTAGACGTAATAACAGAAAAACTCAATGACAACGACACAGAAACTTTACCTTACGTAATAAAATGCATTCAAGGATTTTGTCAAGGCCAAAGTTCAATAGACATAATATTAAAATGTCAAATAATAAGCAAAATACTAACAACATATAAATTATATAAAGTTCATGACAACGAAAATAACAACATTAATAAAAAAAACACAAATAATCTTAACATAAACACAAACAATAATAATAAAAATTTATCTTTATTAAACGACGATATTAATAATAACAACAACGATAAAAATAAAACGCCTTTGTGGTCTTCAGCAACGAATCGATTAGAAGTTCTTCAGAGTTTGAAAATAATATTAGAAAGCGACATAAAATTACAGCGAACGTTTATTATTGAAAAAGGAATTGAAATTCTATTAAATGATGTTTCAGGCGATGCGATAATAATGAATGAAATTGTTTTAGATCAGTTAAATGAAATGATTTTGAGAGTAATTTACGTTGTTAGTTGTAATATTAATAAGTTATTTTTAATTTATTTCTCGAATGAAGATGATTTAATTAATAATGAAGATAGTGATGAAAGCAGCGGAATGGCTGAAGACATTCATGATAATGCGAAAGATAGCGACGATTCGATTAAAAATAATAACAAAAAAAAGAAAAAAAATAATGACGATAATGAAAATGTTATTAATATTAAAAAAATTAATGACGATGATGAAAATAAAAATAATAATAATAATAATAAAAAAAATGATAATAATAATAATAATTCGAGTTTTTCAAGTGATGAAGAAAATGATGGAATTAAATATGAAGATATTAATCAAAAAAAAAAAGAAAATTTATTGAAAATTTTTACTGAGCAATTAAGCGAAAAAAAATTCATGAATAAATTAATTGAAGTTGGTGAATTTGACATAAATTCACTTGCAACTTACAAAGAATTAACAAAAATTTTAATAAATTTATATTTAAATCGATATTATTTAAAATATTTCACAATTCCAAGAGTTTTTGATAAAGTAATAATCATAATCAACAACATAATGAAAAAATACAAAGAAGACACATCAAAAGAAAATAATTACGAAATTTTAAAATTAGTAATAATTTTTTTAAAATTCATTTGCGAAGATGAAAATCTCATTAAAAAATTCCTAAAAGAAGACGTAATTTCAATTTTAATTAGCGCAATCACACAAAGCGAATTTTCAAAAAACGTAAAAGAAGAAGAATTAGAACAATTTTATTACAATTTTTCTTTAGTTCTATTGCGATTGACTGAATTTTCAGGCCACGTTGAAAAATTCAAAAATTTTCCTAATTTTTTCCAAACTTTAGAAAAATTATACGACATTAATTTAATGAACGGAAAAATTTACATCATTTCAATCATTCGAAACATAATCGCTGAAAAACAAGATTTTTTCAATGAAGATGATTTAACAAAATTCTTAAACAAAATCGTAAATCAAAACAACACTTTTATTATTTACGAATTCGTAGAATTAATAAAAAATTTAGTTCACAATCGCTCAATGTGCAAACGAATGGAAAATGTTTTTAAATATTTAGTAAAAGAAATTAAAAGCAACATTTATTCAAGCACATTTAAAAAAAAAATGCTCGATTTAATTTTATGTCTTTCATATGAAAACGCGAATATTAGAGATTATGCGTTGCATGATTTATTAAGTTTAGTTAAAAATTTAGATGTAAACATCAATCAAAAAACAACTTTGTTAATTCTAATGAATTTTTCAAGCATTAGCAGCAATTTTACGTATTTAATGCAAAATGATGATGAAAATAACAACGAAAATAATAATAATAATAATTTCATCGGAAATAAAAAAAAAAACATCAATAAAAACAAAGATTCTAATAATAACGATCAAAATTCAAATATTATGATCAAAAAAAAAGATTTCATCAACGTTGTTAATCATTTAATCGACGCTGATCGATTCAGTCAAATTCTTATACAAAGATTATTAATAAACATAACAAGCATCGAAGGAATTGACATGTCAATCATCAGCGATAAAATAATGAAAGTTTTAATAGAAATTCTTCAAAAATGTAAAACATTACAAGAAAATATTATAATTTTCTCATTAGCAACGCTCGTTAATGTAAGCAACAGAAACATTCTCAAATTCAATCAAGAAGAAGAAAACGAAAATAATAATAATAATAATAATAATTTAAATTCTATCATTAACAACAACAACGAAAAAAAATCAGACATTGACACAGGCTATGAACCTGGGCAAGGAACAACAGATAATATTTCAATTCATAATAAATTAAAATTAAAAGTTGATAAAAATAATAATAATAATAATGGAAAGAAAAAAAGCATTAGCATGTCACCAAAAAAAAAAAATCCTAATCACAAAAAAGAAAAAGAAATTATTATTGTTGATTATATTTTAGAATCATTACCAAATATTTTAGATATAATTAAAGATCTTTTTGATAAAGACAATCTCGATATTTCAAGTTTAACAATAATGTTTTGTTGTAATATTCTTCGAAAAATAAAATATTCTAAATTTTTCTCATATGAAAAAAAAATCAGTCAAGTTGTTGAAAATTACATAATCAACGAATCGAAACTTTCAATAGAAAATTCTAAAAATTTACTAAATTCCGATTCAGGAAAATTTTTATTAATTAGTATTACAAAATATTGTATTTGTTTGAGCATTGAAAATTCAACTAAAACAAACCCAAAAAAATTCAAAACTTTGACTGATATTATTATGCTTATTTTCAAAGACAAAAACGATAGTTTAAGACAAGTTGAATTAAATGTAAATGACATTAAAGAAAATACAATTAATTTCGCTTGTATTGAAAATCAATTGAATTTTTTTAATATGATTATTACTGTTTGTAAAAATAAAAATAATGATTATTTTTTCACTTATAAAAATTATAGTAATTTAAAAAATTTCGTTAAAATTTTTTTCATTGAATTTATTAATAATTTCAGTGAATTAATGAATAAAATCAATGAAGAAAATATCGAAAAAGTTCTTATTGAAAAAAGCGAAGAAAAAAATTATTTTAATAATAATAATTTAGATGATGAAAACGATAATAAAAAACATTTTGAATTAACACAATCATTTCAAAATGTTTTAATAAACATGTTAAAAATTTTAACCGAATTTTTTGCGGAAATTGAAATAATTCAAGATGAAAACAACAAAATCAAAACAATCAAAAAAAAAATAAACATTGATTTTTATAATAAAATTTCAGAAGCATTTGAAAAAATCGTTTTAGTTCTTGTTGATTGTCGTCCAAAAGACATTAATGATGAATTAAAATCATTATTAATTTACGTTTTATTTTTAGTTTTTAGTAACAATTCAAAATTCAATTTCGATGAAAATAATAATAATAATAATAATAATAATAAAAACGATTCAATTTCATCTGAAGAAGAAGATGAAATTAACAAAAACATTAAAATAATCACACATTTAAATGAAAATATTTCTTTAGAAAAATGGCTAATGAAAATATTCATTTTATCTTCAAATAGCATTCAAAATGATTTTTTTTGTTTGAAAATATTCATAATTTCAATTCACGATGATAAATTTCCCGAAATTTATTACACAACAATAAAATTCATAAAAAAACTCATAAATTTTTTAAAATACACCGGAACAGACAAAAAAAAAATCATTCTTCAAAAAGAATCCGAACGAATTTTAAACATAATCAGCTTCAATTCAAATTCACATAATATTTTATATTCAATGGGCGTTTATAATTTATTCAAAACGAATTTATTTGTAAAAAGTTTATCAAACAAAAAAAATCTCTGTGAAAAAGAAGATTTTATTCTATTAGTTAATATGATTTTAAACAAAAACAACAAAGAATTTATTCAAGACGACATTAAAACTCTTTTGCAATGCATTTTTCCCTGCAAAGATTTAGCTAATAATTTACGTGTCGAACTTTTCGATGTTTTTATGAGCACAACGATTGAAAACGCAAATGAAAAAAAATTTCATGAAGATTATTTAGTAATTTTTAATTTATTATACGATAATTTAAAAGAATCTTTTTCAGAAATGATTTTTTTATTCGATAAATTCACAAAAACTTATCAAAATTTCGCTAAAAAATTCCTTAGTGAAGATTCTATAGTAATTAAAATTTTCTACGATTTCCTCAAATTCGATAAAAACTTCCCAAGCAAACCAGAAGAATTAAATTGCTTCCTGAAAATTCTTGAATTGTTCTGCGAAGTTGGTGAAATCAGCGACAGCATCGAAAAAATCGTTAATGAAATGATGTTTTATTTCACAAGAGACAAAGTAAAAAATAATCTACGAGACATTAATATTTTAAACGCGATTTTAAATTTTAGTTTTTTATTCTTTGTAAAATATTGCGAAAAACGTTCTTTAGACGACGTTAATTTAGAAAATAGCAATAATTCAAGTGAAAATAATAGCAACGACGATGATACGAACAATAATAACACAAACACTAATATTAATAATAATAATAAAGAAGAAAAAGATAAAAAATTAAAAGAATTAAAAACCGAAGAAAAATTAAATGAATTCATGCAAAAATTTTATTATAATAAATTAATCGATATTATTATTACAAACAGTATTAAATTCAAAGAAATAAATTCAGTTTATATTTTAACAATGTTAATCATTCAAGATGATTATAAAGGAATGTTATTACCATTAAAAAATTTAGGAAGTTATTTATTCAAAAAGGAATTTTTAATGAGTTTTTTTAAAGTTTTCTTCGATTATGATAATTTAGACATTAAAGAATTTGTTTTCGTCATTCACATTGCAATTATTTTAAGCAACATTGGCAATAGCAAATTAGATTTCGCTGAAGAATTTATTTTAAATTTAATGGAAGTTTATGAAAAATTCATAATTCCAAAATTAAATATTTTAACTTTTTATTTCAAAAAAAACGAAAGCGATGAAGAAAATAGCGAAAATAATAATAATAATAACAACAACGATGAAAATACAAATAATTCTAACACAGACACTTTCAATGAAATTATAACTTCAGTTTATTTCTTTTGCGATTTAGTAAAAACAAACGAAATTAGCACAAATGGTTTAGGAAAAATATTAAAATTTCTTATAAAATTGTTAAATAATATTGATCATTTAGTCACAGAACAAAAAGAAATTCTAATTCGATATTATCAAGAAATTCTTCTACATTATCGTTTAAATACAAACGAAGAATTAATCGTTCATTTAACGTTTTTAAATAAAATTCATACGGATAATGATTTAAATTTCATTGAAAATTTGGTTTTCGGAACGATTTTAATTAATACGAGAAGAGACATTTTAATGAGCAATTTAAGCGAATTTTTAAATAGCATTAGTTTAATTTGTTTGAGTAATTTAGTTTTAAATTCAGATGATTTTGATAAAAGATTGTTAATTAATTATTTCAAGTTTCTTAAACAAATTTGTATCATTATTAATAATAATAATACTGCAATCACACTCGAACAAAACAAAAGCGCAGTGAGCACAATAGAAACGTATATTAATAATAGTATTGGAAAATATTTAAAAATGATTTCAAAAGATGAAGAATTAAATAAAAAATACGAAAAAGTAAAAACATTATTAAGTAATGTTACTGATAATGATTTAGATAAAAATTAATTTTTATTTTTTAAATATTGTAAATTAAAAGTTATTCTATTTTTATTATTATTCTATTTATTAAATTTATAAATAATTAAATAATATTTTTTATTTTATATAAAATCATATTAAAATTATATTAATTATTTATTTACTATCTTTCAACGAAAAATAATTCGCAATAACATTATTAATCCTTCCATCAATATCAATTTCGCTATTATTAACTCTTTCATAGACTCGTTTTTGAATATAATTTCTACACAAAATAAAAATAACCACATTAATTACAACAAAAAAACAAATAATAAAAAAAATACTACTAAAACTCATTCCTTTTTTACTAACAAACTCTTTATTCAAACAAAAATTCGGTTTTTTTTCAACTTCTTCACAAATTTTACTAATAACAACACTTTCTTTAATAGCCCCATTGATGCTCTTTTTATTAATACTCACAGCAGGAAAAGTAGTAATAATATAATCATTTTGAATTCTATAATCATTCGATAATAAACTATTATCATTTTCAATCATTTCTTTTAAATTATATTTATTACTATAAAAACTTTCTTTCACGCAATTATTTAAATAATCTTGAGTAAAACCCGCATTAACTAAAGCGATTTGAGAACATTCTTCATTTATTCTTTTATTATTCTCAACATTTAAACAATTTTCATAAAAACTATTCATATATTTAAAATAATTACTAATTTTATTCTTCATTACACTTAAATTATACATGCATTTTTGACGCACATCTTCAATCACAATGTTTCTACCATCTTTTTCAACTGTCGTTTCTTTTGGAAAATAACAATATTTCCCAAAACTAACACAATTTTCAATCGGTTTTTGACTATTTGAATCATAAAAAGGCGAACGATGAGTAACATAATGAGGAATGAATAAAATTTGACTCCCAAAATCACTTAAATATTCAGAAATATTTTTTAAAAATTCATAAGCTCGAATTTCACTCGAACTAAAAAAAAATTCAAACGTAACATTTTTATCATTTTCATTTTCAGTTTCAATCACACCGAAATTCGCATCGACAATGATTAATTCGTTTTTATTTTCTTTCATGTAATTAATAATAATATTTCCATCTTCATAATTAATCATCGCACTAGGAATTACAATGTCATTTCCAGTTCCATCATCAGCCATAATAATCGAATGAATATTTTCGTGTTTATTATCAGCGATGAAAACCATACTCGCTCCAACATTTTGAGCATTTCGAACTTTCGTTGTAAAACTACATCCGCCTCTTCGAATTAATAAAATTGGAAATTTGTCTGTTTTTTCTTCGTTTTCTTCGTCTTTTATTAAACTCATGTTTAATGACTCACATGCAGTTGAATTTTCGTCGTTTGCTAAATAAATTTGGCCCCGAACGTGAAAATTCGAAGGATTTTTTCCAAAAGATGAAAATTCCATGTCGATTGGTAATGATTTTAATTGAAGATCTAAATTTTTGGGCGAAATTATACGAATTTCTGAGGTTTGAAAGGAATTTGTAATTAAAAATGAAAATATAAATAAAAAAAATTTTAATGACATATTTAAAATAAAATAATATTATTATTTTTTTATTTATAAATTAATTTATATAAAATAAAAAAACTTTTTATATTTCAAATTGTGAATATTGTGTGTTTTTTTTATAATCGCCTTTTATTTCTGAATGTTTAATTTCATTAATTTCCGCGAAATTTTTAATAATATTATTTTTCGCTTCATCGAAATTTTTTTCTTTATTTAATTTCTGATAAATATTATTTTCATTAAAAAAATTATTCATTTCATTTTCCTCTAAAATAAAATTACTATAAATTTTCTCTTTATCTAAAAACATAATACTATTATCAATCAATTTTCTATCATCGCAATTATGTTTTTGTCTTTCACATAAAACATCAAAACAAACATTATTATTTTTATTATTAATATCGTCAATTAAAAAATTATTTTCATTCGGATATTCATTACAAATTCCATAATAATAATCATCAAAAATATTCGCTTCTTTTATTTCTTTTATAACCAAAACTTCTAAAATATCTTTTTTCAAACTTTCATCATAAATACAAAATGGCCATTTTGGATCGCAATTAAAAATTTTTTCATCACCTTTTTTAAAAAATTTAATATCAATTTCATTATTTTCTTTCTCTCTTTTTAAAGCTTTTAATCTATCTTTTCGTAAATTTTCATAAACAGGAATTTTCAATAAATTTCTATAAACATTCAAATTATAATCATCAAACTCAAATTTTCTCTTCGTTAAAAAATACATATTCATTCTACTATTATTAATATTCAATGTTTCTTTGCTCAAACATTGATAAATTTGTTCAAAATCATCCAATTCTAATAATTTTTCCCTCAAAATCGAAAACACTGCCAAACATTCTTTAATTAAAATCACACTCCCATCAATGAAAAAAAAATCAAAAAAATTATAAGCCATTTCTTCATTAAATCCCTGAGTAAATAAACAAACTAACCATTTATGAATGAAATTATTCATCGTCAACTCAAAATTATTATTAGTAAAAAAATCATAAAGATCAGGCAAATATTTTTCTAATAAAATACTAATCAAAGAAGTGTCAGTTATTACACCTGACAATTGACTATAATAATTCAAAGGTAAAATTAATTCAATGATTTGAGTAAAAATCCAAAAAACTTTTTCTTCGTTTTGAATAATTAATAACAATCTCGCAACAATGAAATTCATTCCTTGACAATAGCCGATGCTTGAATTTCTAATAGAATAACAAATTAAAATGTTCTTTAATTTCTGTAAAAATGTGTTATTTAAACATTTTTCCTCTTCAGGAAAAGTTCGTTGCAAATCTAATTCAATTTGATATTCTGAAGGACATGGAATTTTCTTTGAATATTCTAATAAATTCGAATAATATTTGTGATTGTTTTTTATTTCTAATAAAGCACCTGAACCAATTAACCAAATCTAATAATAATAATATTATTAATTTTATTCTTACTTGAATACGAATGTCATTCGGAGGAGGTTTTTTAAATAGAAGATTTTTTAGGATTTTTTTTTCATTTGGTGTGAAATGAAATTTATTGTGTTTGTATAAAATAGATTCTATTTGAGGATTTTCCCAATTTTTTTTTTGGTCTTTTATATTATTAATATTATTTAAAGACATTTTAATTTTGTATTTAAAACATATTATTAATTAATAATTAATATTAAAATTGGTTATAATTTATATTTATTACTTTGAATGTATTTAATTATAAATTCATCTAAAGAAAATTCATTTGAATTGTAATAAAAAAAATTTTCTTTTGCTTCATTAATAATTTCATCTAATTTTTTAAATTTATCATTTTCGTAATTTATTTTTTTTAAATCTTTTTTTCTTAAATTTTCTGCTTCTTTTATTTTATTATAAAAATATTCATTATTTGTAGCAGCATTTAAACAATCGCATTTAATAATAAATTTATTTCTAATAAAATCATCATTTAATTCTTCTTCATTAATAATATTTCTACAATCAACAATTGATTTAAATTCATTGTATTTAATATTATCATCAAAAAAAATATGATGCACATTAAAATCAAAAGGATTCAACATTAAAATTTTCGAATAATTTTTCTTTTCATCATTCGAAAACCAAATTTTATAATCATCATTAAAAATAAACGAATTAAATTCATATTTCATTAATTTTCTCATCAGAAAATTATAAATATTCAAACCACCTTTTAAAATTTTATCATTTTTTTCATTATTTTTAATAAATTTTTCCATTTTTTCAACATTTCTTTCCAAACAACCAAAATTTAAATAAATGTCATTTAAATCACTTGAAAATCTATAAAAAACACCTTTATTATCGTCGTTAATTAAATAATTTTTTGAATTGTGAGTTCCATCAAAATAATATTTTTTAAATATTTTATCATCAAATAAAGGATGATTTCCCTTACAAAATTCATTAAATTCTTCTGAAACTAAAATTGTATCTAATCCATATGAACGAAAAATTATTGAAAAATCTCTTCCATCTTCAAATAATTTAATCATTGTAAAAAACAACGATAAAAAAACAAAATGATAATTATTTTTATAAATTTCTTTAAAAACATTTGGAACTAAATTATTATTAATTTTTTCTTTAATTTCATTTGATATTCTTAATTTTTTTAATATTTCTTCATATTTTTTTTTTAATTTAAATCCAGGTTGATCTTCATTTAAAAAATTATCACTTAATTCAATTCTTTTTTTTTTAATTTCATTATTATATTTTACTCTTTCTTCTGTATTAGGAATTTCTTTTTTATTTTTTTTCGGTAATTTAATTTTAATAAAATCATAATATTTAATCAAACCTTCTTTTGGACATTTAAAACTCAATTCATCTTCAGTCAAAACAAACTCATTTTTTTCATTTATTTTCCCCCAAGAATTAAACGATATTAAAGATAATAAACTCGATTCAAAACTTTGATTTTTAGAACTATCACATAAAATTAATGTTTTATTTATATCAAAATTAATAATTAATTTTGGTAATTTTTTCATTTTTTATATTATTATTATATTTATAAATTAATATTTATATTATTTTAATTTACCTCCAAATAAATCACCTATTCTTTTATTATCCGAAGGTTTCGGTTCGACTTGAAAATAAGGATGTTTTAAAGCATTTTCACATGAAATTCTATTATTAGGATTCAAAACAAGCATTTTTTCTAATAAATCAACAGCTTCAGCAGAACATCTCGCAAACTTTTTCTTTATCGTCAAAGGTTCCCCCCTTTCGAAATATTTATAATCACTCAATTGATTAACATTCGGCCAATTCGTATCATTAGGAACACCTAACAATTTAAATATTTCAAGTAATATACCTATTGTATTAATTCCTTCACCATTTTGTTCAGAATAAAAAATCGGCCTATCTTTCAACAACAATTCAGCAAAAATGCATCCTATCGACCATATGTCAATACTATATGAATAAAAGGCAGCCCCGAAAAAAATTTCAGGTGGTCTGTAATATGAAGACACAACATATTGAGACATTTTTTTATCTGGAGTTGTTATAAATCGAGCCAAACCAAAATCAACTATTTTTAATACTCCATCTTTATTAATCATTAAATTATCTGGTTTAATATCTCTATGTAAAATACCATTTTTATGTAAAATATTAAAACCGGTCAACATTTGTTTCATTAAATTTTTCGTATCAGATTCAGTTAAAAATTTGTAATAATTTTTTGTGTTTAATGTTATAAAATCATAATCGATGTATTCATATAAAATAAATAATTCTTTTATGCTATAAAATGTGTCTATTATTTTTAATATGTTTTCGTGGAATATTTCTTTTAATATTGTTATTTCTTTTAATGCGGAATCATTACATCCATTATTACTAAAAATGTTTTTAAATTTTTTTAATGCATAATAAATTGTTTCATTGTTATTATTTTTTTTCGAAACTTTATAAACAACTGAATATGTTCCTTCTCCTAATTTTTGAATTTTATCAAATGTTGTTTCATATAATTTAACTTTTTTATTTATATTATTATTATTATTATTATTTTGTTGAGACATTTTTAAATAAAAAAAAATAGAAAAAATTTAAAAATATTATTAATATAAATAAATATTTATAAAATAAATAAATTAATTTTCTTCATCACTACTAAAATATTCATATTCACCATCTTTATTTAATTTCATATGTTTATCCATTGGTTCTTCTTTATTTTCAACTAATTGATTTCCATTTTCTTTGTATGATTTTTCTATTGATTTAAATAATAAATCATTTAATTCTTTTATTTTTTCATTGTTTGGATCTTGAGCTAAAATAAGTCGACAAATTGCTAAAGATTTAATATCATCTTTTTTATCTAAATTATTCATTAATTCTAAATACAAATATGAATCTACTTTTTGATTTGTTAATATTGATGTATGTTTTAATGTATTAAAATCAAATTTTATTTTATTTTCTGAAATTTCATCGTTTATTTCGCTTTTAATTGAATTGTATGTTTTTGTTGAAGATGTTGATATTGAATTTTCTGATATTTTATTAGTTGGTTTTTTATTTGAATTTTTTTGATTTTCTTTAATTTTGTTATTATTTGATGTTTTTGAATTTGTTGAAGAAGTTTTTTTTTTGATATTATTTGAGTTTGTTGTTTTTTTCATTTTAAATTTATTAATATAATTTTTATATATTTAAAATTCTTTTAAATTTATTAAAATGCATAAACAATTAATTATTTATAATAAAATTTAAATATAAAAATTTTAGAATTAAAAATTTTAAAAATTTTTTTATTAATTCACATATTTTTATAATTAATAATATTCATGATTTTATTCTTTTACAATAATTTTTTATTTAATAAATTATAAAATATTTAATAAAAATATTATTAAAAATTAAATAATTAATGAAAATTATTATTTAAATTAATAAAAATTTAAAAAAATATTTTTGGGGATTGGGGATTGGGGATTGG
>JAEEGK010012263.1_pt1 | contig 19511 bp, 18 predicted proteins | sample 8958771 | NCBI WGS metagenome assembly JAEEGK01 (sample SAMN16246547, study PRJNA631951) | gut metagenome | biome: gut microbiome; feature: rumen; material: SC-attached | host: Bos | place: Iran: Karaj | collected 2018-10
GCTAATTGTGACGTTGTATGATAATGAAATAGTAGCGAATTCCGCAAACAAATTCAATAATGATGGAAAACGCTCTCGCCAACTTAAACTCGTTCGAACATGAGCTCCGAAATTACGCGCTCGGCGTTCTTTCCTTTCCGCTCGAACTTCGTTTCTGGCCGCCATTCCTGATGTGGAGCAAAACCCTCATATCTGTTTTTAAGTCCTTCTGTCGCCGTAAGTTCCTCAAGCGCGAACTCTGCGTACGACAGCCAGTCCGTCACAAAATATAGGTATCCGCCTTTTTTGAGCTTACTCGCGATGAGTTCCGTACGAGGACGCTGTACGAGCCGCCTTTTATGGTGCTTCTTTTTAGGCCACGGGTCCGGAAAAAAGATATGGAACGCATCGACGGATGAATCGGGAATCATGTATTTAAGAACGTCCATCGCGTCATGCTCGACTATGCGTAGATTTGTAAGCCCCAAATCGCGGATGTCACCGAGCAGCTTTCCTACGCCAGGTGTATGAACTTCAAGTCCAAGATAGTTTTTGTCCGGGTTTTCAGAAGCGATGATGCCTGTTGCTTTTCCCATTCCAAAACCAATTTCGACTGTTACTGGGTTGTCGTTGCCAAACAAACTCGCAAAATCGATTTGTCCTTCTTTGTAAGGCGCGCACCATTTTGCGGAAAGCGTCTCATAATCTCTTCGCTGGGCGTCCGTCATACGTCCTGCACGCATCACAAAAGTATGGACAGTACGCATCATCACATCATGATTCTCAGTGTTTATGTTTTCGTTATTCTGTAATTCAGATTCCATTTTTTACTCACTTTTAATGTACACGGCAGGCATCAGATATATCGAATTAAGCTCTGTGTTCAAAACATATTCGCGATAGTACAAAGCATCAGGATATGCGTTTCTTACGCCTTCTACAGATGAAAAGCTGTCCTTGTATGAACCAGAGTACAATACTTTTCCGGCAGTACTAACGACCAAATATTGCTTGTTATTGCTGCTAAGCGCAGTCTTTCCGTAATCCTCAGCATCAGCAGGATTCAGCGAGAAAAGGGCATCTGTTTTTTTGCCAGCCATATCCACGTATATTACTTGATACACTGCTTTCTCGAACGAAAGAGTTCCCGGCATACAAAGCGCGGAATAGCCCGCATACGTTTTTTTTGCAGAAAAATCAGTAATCACATCAACTGGCTCGACAGTCCAAACCATGTTGTTAGTTGTGTTCTTTACAGTCATTGACTGCATTCTATTGCTGCCAGAAGTTACTTCCGCAAATACGGAAAGCTTTACGTCAGGGGAAGAATTTTTAGAAGCGTAATCATAGACGAGTTGCGGGTAAATATTCGATATACCGATTGCGGCATCGGAGCATGACATCATTGAAAAAAGCAGGCAGCAAATCATAAACAGGAAGAAAAAACTGTATTTTAGGCTGCTTTTAACTCTCAACTGCTTTTAAACTCCGATTATTAGAAATTGAAAGTAAGATTTATAACAGTAAGATCACTTGAAGTAAACTGATTTACAAGAGACTCGAATTTAACATTAACTTTCTTGCAAGCTTCATCAAGATAAGAAAGATAGTAAAGACCTAAATCTGTACCTTCCTGTCCTTCCGGGAGCTCCTTGTAAAAGTCGATAAGCGATTTTTTGCCGGTGTCCGCAGATTTTTTCTCTTGGATATTCTCTTTGAATTCCTGGAATTCATCGTCTTTGTTGTAAAGCGTAATCTGAAGACGACCTTGCTTTCCGATAGAAAGCGAACCACCGCCGAGTTTCCAAGAGATGAAAACGAGCTCATGGTTTCTTTCAAGCTCTTCAATTATCTTCTGGCGGATTTCCGGGTCATAAAGAACCATATCGCTCTGCTCAATGCCACGGTAAAGCTTTCTTGCAACTTTGCGCATATTGGCGTTCTCACAGTTAAGGGCAAGCTCCATAACCATGAGAGAGATATACTCAGCAATCTTGCTTTTATCCATGTATTGAGTGAGAAGATTGCGGATGCCGCCGATCATTTCCTCAAAACCGGGTTTTCTGAAAAACTTGACAATAATATACCAGTTAAAAAGAGAAAGCTTGTTAAGAAGCTTTTCTGTCATAAGCAAATATACGTTTTTTTCTTCAGCAGAAAGCTGCTCGTCATTCACAATTGAATCATAAATCGGTCTTAAAATCTCGTCGCGAGCTTGGTTGATAATACTCTCGCTGTTAACCATGCGCTGCCTAAGAACACTGTCCGTCAGTTCTGTTTTTTCATCAAGAAGCTGTGATGGATTAGCGCGGTTATGTTTATGTACGCAGTCGGCTGCAAGAAGAACAGCCTTAACTTCCCTATCAAACTGCTTGTAAAGGATTGAGTATACGACAAGTTTGGAAAGATCCATTATCTCCTGACGAGAAGAAACGAATTCTGGCATGGAGATTTCGATTTTTGAGACATAATCAAGTAATATAAGGCTTTGCAAGGACAAAGGAGCAAAAGATGTGAACGATATACCGCTTTCATCGACATTATCAGCTAGCCGAAATCTGACCAATTTTTTGTTATGACTTATAAAATGGGAAATACCGGATTCAGTGAGAACAACCCTCAACGGTAAATCCAACATTAGCTTCTTTCCTGTAGGCATGCTCAAAAAACTCCACTACACAATACTTACTTTTAAAAATCTAAAGCGGTTTCGACCACAAATTTATTATAATTATAATCTTAAAAAAATCAACATGAATCAAAGATTTAAATTACAAAATAAGAAATAATGTCGTTTAAAATATAAATAGTTTTTATAATGCGTTACTCTACCTTCTTTACTTCGATAAAAATTTATAGTATTATTTGATACTATGACTAAGCAAAAAATTCCGGCGGTACCTTCTATAAGAAGGCTTCCGTCTTATCTACATCTTATACGGCAGGCTGAATCAGAAGGCGCTGAATTCATCTCTGGAACGTTAATTGCAAAAGAACTTCATCTGGAACCAATTCAAGTACGCAAAGATTTGGCTATAACTGGCATTGTCGGCAAACCGAAACGCGGCTACCCTGTCGTTCCTCTTATTGCGGCAATCGAACACTTTTTGGACTGGGACAACAAAAAAAATGCGGTTATTATTGGAGCGGGAAACCTTGCGACAGCATTAACTGGATATCAGCAGTTCAAAATGCATGGGCTTAATTTCGTCGGCGCTTTTGACACATCAGCTGAGAAAATCGGAAAGCAGATACACGGAGTTACGGTTTACCATATCGACGAGCTTTCTGAGCTTGCGAAAAAACTTGGCGCAACGATTGCAGTACTTACCGTTCCGTCTGAGTTCGCGCAAGAAAGCGCAGACCGTGTTGTAAAAGCCGGAATAAAGGCGATTTGGAATTTCACGAACAGAAAACTCAAGCTTCCTGATGACGTAGTCTGCCAGAGGGAAGATTTGACATCTGGATATGCAATTCTTTGCGTCATGATGGGCGAATAATAGACAACATGCAGCAGGACAACATCCAAAAACAAGACAAGACTCAATATCAGGCAGAGCTTCTAGAAAACAGGATTTCAAAGCGATACAAGCATTTACGAAAATGGGCAAAGCGGACGGGAGTTTTTTGCTTCAGGCTTTATGACCGCGATATTCCTGAAATTCCACTTGCAATTGATATTTATGAGGAAGAACCGGACGCGTCAAAAGCAATGGGGCACGACGAGTCTGCCGGCGGAGATTCAAGCGCCACTTCTAACAAAGGAAGGATGTTTGCGCGTATCGCACTTTACGAGCGTCCTTATGAAAAGCAAGAAGATGAAGAACTCGCTTGGCTGAACGCGATGAAAGCTTCTGTCGCGAAAGTGCTTGGAATACCCGAAGATGCCATTATTACAAAGGTTCGCCGGCGGCAGAGCGGTGACAGCCAGTACGAAAAAGAAGATGTTAAAACGCTTGCCTTTATTACGCGGGAGCAAGGGCTTCGCTTTAAGGTGAACTTAAGCGACTACATAGACACAGGCCTTTTCTTTGACCATAGACCGCTTCGTCTTACAGTACAGGGCGAGGCCGCCGGAAAACGCGTGCTGAACCTTTACTGCTACACAGGAGCATTTTCTGTATATGCCGCCGCCGGAGAAGCTGCGCACATAGACTCCGTTGACCTTTCAGGCAAATATCTTGGCTGGGCGGAAGAAAACATGCGCCTTAACGGTTTCTCGGATAAAAGCAAATACCGCTTTATTGAGGGCGACGTAACGACATTTTTGGCGAATGTTTCGGGGAAAATTGCTCCGGCGGCGGAAAAACGCGACAAACACCAGAATGGCAAACATGAGAACGCCGGCTACGATATAATAATACTCGATCCACCGACATTCTCTAACTCAAAGAAGACGGACACAATGCTCGACATAAACAGAGACTGGCCTTCTCTTATTGAATCGTGCACGTCTTTGCTTTCTGAAAACGGCGTTCTCTATTTTTCTACAAATTCACGGAAACTTGCGTTTGACGAGAAAAAAATACCGGAAGATTTTTCCGCAAAAGACATTACAAGCTCGACAATCCCGGAAGATTTCAGAAACGAGCGCATTCACAGAGTGTGGAAAATCCAGCGGAAAAATCGGAAAACCGAAATTATCCACGGATATTTTCCACAAAACTCCTGAAATCCTATGCTTTTTTACCACGCGCCAAATGCGCAGGGTACCATTTCTGGAACCATCCTGTGAAGATTCCCATTACGACCGGAACGATGTTGTTGATAATCAGAATAACAGTCTCAAATCCGTTTTGACGCAAGAACCATGTCCATACCGCAGTAAGAACATAAAGAACGCCCCACAATGCCGCCAAAATGTAATTTGTCTTCATGAAAAGCGGATTTTTGGAAGCAGATTCACCGCCGAAACTGTATTTTACATACGTTGCGCAAAGCGGCTCTTTTACGATGCATGAAACTATCCAAAGCAGACCGAAAACCAAATATCCGATGTTCGTAAAGAGCGCACCATTGCCTGTTATATTTGACGCAACGGCCAGAATTGCAACTGCCGCAATTGAAAGCTTGTCCCAAATTACAATCCTACGGTTTCCAATCAAGACAGGGACGAACGCGCATATTCCGATCGATATTAATCCGCCGATTACCGGATTTATGGCGCAAGCAATCCAGAAGGCAATCCAAGGAATAAGCATCGTTGTCATTGAAGGATTTTTTATTTTCTGAGAAACGTTATTTGTCTGTTCGCTTTCAGTCTTCGTATCATTTTTCGATGCAGACTGCGCACCGCCAAAGAATTTGCTCCAGTTCATCATCAGCGAAAAATCGCCGGTAACGCTGTACAATCCTTTGCTAAGAGCTTCCGCGCCATTCATTTCTCCTTGCGAAATGGCACTCCAAACTTTGAAAGGCGTATTTACAACCGTTGTTGACGTAACGCTTCTGTCCGTGACAACTTTACTGCCGTCTCTTCCTAGAATAATCTGATACGATGTACCCAAATCGGTATAATTCATTTCAAGTACACGGTCTTTTCCGTCGTATGCGGCTTTGTTATACAAAGCTGTCATCTGGCGCGTAAAAATAAGGTCATCGGGCTCTTTTTCGCCTGTTTCCCTGCTTACGCCCCAGCTTGCGTTCGCCATACTCTCAAACATCTCTTTAGGATAAAGAGGCTCTTTCAGTTTTGCTTGGATTTCCTCTGAAATCGAACCTTTTGCGAATCCCTCGCCAGCCATTTTTACTGTAGAAAGATAATCATCCGTTCTTTCTGACAACTCTTTTACATGGAACAGCTCGCCTTGTCCGCAAAAGATTGTGGTATAGTTGTTTTTACCAACGAAATGGTCGAACATCCGCGTTACGCTGTCGTAATTGTCCTTCGCCGTCCAAAATCCACAAGTCGATATAAGAACGTGTCTCGTTCCGCTTCTGTCATATCGTGATTCGTGGTTACCATTTCCGTATCCGTCCGTGCGCTCGCTCATGAACGGAAGATTCATCGGGAGCTGCCGGTCAATCAAGTTTTTGAGTATTCCAGGAACATTAAAATAATAAAGCGGGAAAGACCAGATAATCAAATCTGCATTGACTTCTTTTTCAATAACAGCCTGCATATCATCTTTTATGCAGCAATTACCGGGAGTATATTTCCAGCATGCGAAACAACCTTTGCACGGGCCTATTTTCATGCTTGCAAGAGTCAGTTCTTCAATTTCGATTTTCTCAGTTTTGCCTACTTCTTCGCTGAAGCCATCGACAAAGCTTTTTGCCAGCCGAAGAGAATTGCTTCTTGCCCCTTTTGGACTTCCGTTAATCAACAGTACTTTCACTTTTTTTAATCTCCTTATATTCGGAAATGATTATGCGCATTTACTCGACGTTGCGGGCTTGTTCGCGTATGTTCTCAAGCGCATCCTTTGCGGCGATTACAGCGCACCCTACTTCGACAAACTGATTTTTTGATCCGATTGTGTTTATCTCGCGGTTCAATTCCTGACAGATAAAATCGATTTTCTTTCCCGGAGCAGGATTGTTTTCCATTTCTGCTTTTAGCGCGTCGATGTGGCTTTGTAGCCGCACCACTTCCTCGTTTATCGTATATTTTACAAGAAGAGCGGCAGTTTCTGTCATTACGCGCTGCTCGTCTACCTCATCGCCGAGTACCTCTTTGAAACGCTTAAGAATGCCCTCGCGGAAAAGGTTTTCCATCTGAGGAATCCATTCTTTGAAAAGCTTCTCTGACTCTTCGATTTTCGAGAGTTTTTCCAAAAGATCTTTTTTAAGGTTCGCGCCTTCTCTGTCGCGGTCAGCAGTAAAATCCGCGAGGGCATCACAGAAAACAGGCTCTATCAATGCCCAGTATCTTTCTGGATTGGTGTCTTTCTGTATTGAAAGAACGCCGTCCTGCGACGCGATAAGCTGCAGCGGGATATTCTTGGGATCAAGTCCGCACGCAGTTGCAATGCGCTGAATTGCGTCAAAATACGCTTTTGCGGCATTCTCGTCCGCATCTACAGTAACGGCGGCGTTCTTCTCGCGAATGCGGATTGTAAGGTCTACTTTTCCGCGCAGAACAGAACTGCTGCATTTCTCGCGTATACGATTCTCAAGCCGTCCCAGAAAAGAAGGCATATTTACAGAAAGGTCAAGGAACCTTGAGTTCCACGATTTTATCTCTACAGAAACACTTACGTTCTCATCAACTTTTTCTTTGTATGCATAGCCTGTCATGCTTCTCATGGCTTGGTTCTCCTGCTTATCTTTTTGTATTCAATTTGTCAAACACCGATTTTCCGACTTTCCAGTTGTCACCGGCACCCATCGTTATGAAAAGATATCCTGTCTTTCCTTCTGGGAGCGGCTGAGAAAGCCTTTCAAGCACATACGGCTCGGCATCCATAACTTCTTCAAAATACTTGACGTTTTTGTGGTTTGCGCTTGTCCTTGCGAAAAGGATTTTGCCATTAACGCCGCCGGAATAGACTTCCCTAGCTGACGGGTAAATCTTGTGCAGAATGACTTCGTCCGCGTCGCCGAAAGCAGAGGCGAAATCTTCGAGCAAAGCGGCGGTACGCGTGTATGTGTGTGACATAAAGTCAACGATTATAATTCTGTCCGGGTAGAATGAACGGAAGCCGTTTATAGTTGTTTTTATCGCAGTCGGATGATGACCGTAGTCGTCAATAAACACGCAGTTTCCTGCCTCGCCGATAATCTCACTTCGCCGCTTTGCACCCTCGAATGAAAGAAGCGCGTTTTGAAGTTTTTTAATGTCATCGGCAGTGACCGCCTCTGCGGAACCAGAAGCGGCAGCTCCCTGATTACTTGTGCGATCAGTTTTAAGAAGCTCTATTGAAAGCGCGATAGCAGCGGCGGCATCAAGGACTTCATGGTGTCCTGGTATGCGCACGGCAAACTCGGCATCGTATCCGCTCAGCGTAAAATACTGCTTGCCTTCTTCTATCCTGCCGAACACAATTCCATAATCGCCGGGTGCATACTCACCGTACGGGATAAACTTTATGTCTTCACGCTGGAGCCGCGCGTTTTCCACAGCCTCACAGGCACCCTTGTCGTCTGAACAATAGATAACAGTGCCGTTCTTTGGCAGCAAGCAAAGATAATCGACAAAAGCCTCAAGAATATCGCCGTATGTTGGATAATAGTCCTCGTGGTCGCTCTCAACGCTTGTAAGAACGATTTTCTGCGGGTGGAACGCCATAAAATGACGCTGGTACTCGCATGTTTCCGCAACAAAGTATTTGTGGCCTGCCGTAAGCGTACATGACCCGCCGAAAGACTTGACGGCACTTCCTGCAAGGATTTGCGCCGGCAAACCAAGCGAACTGATAAGGGTACCTGACATTCCTGTTACTGTCGTCTTTCCATGAACGCCGCATATTCCGACGCTGTAAGAAGCGGCAGACACAGCACCCAGGGCTTCTGTATAAAGCACGCATTTTACGCCTTTTGCGCAAGCTTCTATAAGGTCAGGATTAACATCAAGTTTGTATGCTGATGAATAAACTACGATATCTGGCAGCGGTTTTCCGTTTCCGCCAATGTTGTCTTTTGAAAATGAAAGCGGCTTAATTCCAAGCTTTTCCAAAATCTCATCTGTATAAAACCGTTCCTCAACATCACTGCCGGTTATAACTGCGCCCCTTGCGGCACAAATCTCGACAAGAGCCGCCATGCCAGTGCCTTTTATTCCGACGAAATGCATCCGGAATCCGTTCATATTTTCAGGTAAAAAAATCGATTCAGACATGATGTTAATATTTTAACGGAAAGGAAAAGTCTTTTCAACGGTGAAATTAAGAAGCTAAGTACAAAAAAAGACCAGCTACAAGTTGATTGCAGCCGGTCTTTCATAACAGATAAGAACTAAATCTTAGTTTCTGCGGATATCATTCTGATACTGAAGTTTGTTTGCGCTTTCAATTTCAGCCTTGATGTCCTCAACAGCTTTCAAAGCACGTGTATCTTTAAAGATATCGAAAACTTCCTGCATAAGGTCTCTTGCGCCTTCAAGGTCGCCCAAAGCCTCAAGAAGGAGAGCTGCGTTGTATCCAGCTTCCATGTATCCGCGTTTAACATAAAGATCCATGAAAAGATCTTTACCGTACTCAACGCTACCAGCCTTTACAACTTCGTCAGCATACTTCATATCATCGTCTTTGTGTGGGTCAGAAAGCAGATAAAGATATTTATCTACTGTGTATGGCTGAAGCTGCTTCAGGATTGTCTCTGCAAGTTCTTCGAATGTGCTTCTTCCGAGGCTGTATACAGAATCAACCATATCGTAGTCTTCTGTCTCGCGTGAATCGAGTTCAATAGGAACAGTCTTGTAAGAAATAACTCTGTTTGTATGAGCATCAACGACCTGATACATCAGCTCTGCATCGATATGACGATAGTAGCAAATTACAGTCTGTTTTCCTTCAGCATAGTTGCGAACGCGCTCTACTCTTTCAATAGATGTCTCGAATCTTGAAATTGCACCTGTAAGGTAAACATCGCAAGGAGCTGGGCTTCCTGCTGTCAAAGCATACTGAATTCTGTTTGAATCTACAAGCTCAAGATATTTTGACTGTGAAAGTTCTTCCTGAAGTTTTCTTGTAAGAAGGTCCGCAAGCTGCTTTCTATCTTCATCATCCTGATCATAATACCAATCATGGAAACCAAGGAAGTCCATAACAACAATGATTGCGTCCTTTCTTCCGCCCATATCAGACGTAGACTTAGCCTGGAACGGCAGCATACCAACTGTTTTTGCTCCGTTAAGGTCCAACTCGGCAGGTCTTTCAATTGTTACTTTGACTGATGTAGCACATCCTGTAAGAAAAGATGCCAAAAGCAAAACGCCTACGAGCAGGAGAATACTCTTTTTCATAAAAACACCTCTATAACTTTGCTGTAAATAACGAGAAACTCTCTGATTGTCATAATAACACGTTAAAATTGCATAATCAATAATTTTTCTTAATATTTGCTTAAAATGTCACGAAAACTTTATGCGGGATTTGCACTACACTCCGCGCCTTCGCGTCGCTGCGCTAGGGCGGGACCTCTTGAAAATCCGTAACGGCGATGTATAATTAAACCATGGAAAATAATGATGTATCAAAAATTCTTTCAGATTGGTTAGACTCTTACTTGAATTTCGAAAGGTTGCCTAAAAAAAACATATTCTGGCTCGACACAATCGAGTTCCTTTGCAACAGATTCAATAATCCACAGAACGCTTACAACTCGATACACATAGCCGGCTCAAAAGGAAAAGGCTCGGTTTCCGCGTTCGTTTCTTCAATTCTCAGGGAAACAGGATTCTCGTGCGGACTTTATACTTCCCCTCATATTCAGACGCTCATTGAGCGAATAACAGAAGCCGGCACGTTTTTCCCCGAAAAAGTTTACGATGATGCTTTCCGCGAGATGGTTCCGCGCGTTGAGTCGATAATACCTGAACAGCTTCCGAACGAACGCGAGATTACTTGGTTCGAGCTGATAACACTTTACAGTTTTTTGTGCTTCAAACATGCCGGATGCGACTGGGCAGTCTTTGAGACAGGGCTTGGAGGAAGGCTCGACGCAACGAATATCCTTAATCCGAAACTCTGCATTTTAACCCCGATTGAGCTTGAGCACACTGAATTCCTTGGAGACACAATACCGCTAATTGCGGCGGAAAAAGCCGGAATCATCAAGAAAGGAACACCTGTCTTTGTTTCACGACAAAAAAAGGACGCGCTCGATGTTTTTAAGAAAAAAGCTGATGAAATGGAAGCCCCGCTTTTTTATTACGATGATTTTGTGCGCAATGTGGAATGGAAGTTGCCAACTATAGCAGACGGAAGATGCGACACTAATTGCAAGATGCATGTGTGTATTGATTGCGGGGATTTTTTTGCGCGTCCGCTGGAAACTGATTTGCACCTGATTGGCGAAGTTCAGGCTGAGAATGCCGCGCTCGCCGCCGCAGCTGTGAAATACTTAATCCCGGATCTATCCGAGTCTGTTATTGAAGCAGGGCTTTCAAAGGCTGTTCTTGAAGGCCGCTTTGAAGTGACAAAAAACCCGCTCGGAACAAAAAAGCTTATTCTTGACGGCGCTCACACGGGGAACAGCCTTACCGGAACGATGGACACGTTCGGCAGGATATTTAACAGCAATCTCAGTGAGAAGTCGCACCTTCTTTTTGCGTGCGCGAGCGACAAAGACATACATGCGCTTACAAAAGTGATACTCAAAAAGCCCTGCCTGTTTAAGCGAATTTGCCTTACACGACCGGGCGAAATCAAAAAATCAGATTTGGAAGCGCTTTCTGCTTGTTTTAAAGAATACATGAACGAAAACAAGATAAGCGGAATCGATTTGTATGTTGAACCAGACTACAAAAAGGCGATAAAAGAGTCGCTTGAAAAAGCGGGAAAGGACGGAGCCGTCCTTTTGGCAACGGGCTCGTTCTATCTTGTAAGCGAAGTCAAAGCCGTGCTTGGTTCTTTGCCTTCTCGTCCATAAGCGCAGTCGGAATAGAAACTGATACGAGGCTGCCGTCCGCTTCTTCAAATGAAAGTCCAGATGCGAAAAAAAGCATATCTTCACTGTTGAGACTTGATTGCGTGTTATAAACTGCGTCTCCAAAAACTGGAAAGCCGGAATAAGCCAGATGCGCACGTACCTGATGACGGAACCCTTCCTTTATGGAGCAACAAATACGTACAAGGCTTTTTCCGTTTTGCTTGGCGATAACTTCTGCCTCAACAATTTCCGTTGAATATAAACGTGATCCAGCTTTCTTTTTGTCTGCCATGCCGGCTTCCCCGTCGAATACAGGCTTTACCGCCGCGCCTTTTTTCCCGAAAGGTCGGAAACGGCTTGTAATCACTCCGATTTTTGGCAAAGCCGCTTTAGGTGTGGATTCGTCACTTTTTTCATCGACAACGCTGTAAGCCGTGTATTGCTTAATGAACGAGCCTTGCGCGCGGCATTCTTCTACGCGGCGGAAAAACTCATCTTTCCGAGCAATCAGCAAAAGCCCGCACGTTTCCGTATCTATCCTGTGAATAAGGCCACCCTCGCCTTCTTTTATGCCGTGAACGGAAAGAATCTCAGGGTAAGCAGCCGATACAGATTCGAAAACAGAATGCTCACCGCCATTAAGCGGCGCGGATGGAAGCCCGTTTCCTTTAGCCACAACAATAAAGTCAGGGGATTCGGCGGCAACAAACCATTCTTCACGCGCGGGAAGACGGTTACATTCTAAGTTTTTTCGTCTTTTTTCTTCGGCGGGCATCAGTCAGGCTCCTTCGCAAAAACGTGTTTTTCCCATTTCTGGTGAAGGATTTTTAGAACACGCTTAAATCTTGCTGGAACAGGAGCCTCAAAACTCGACATCTCTTTTGCGCCAGGAAGTCTTATACTCAATTTCCGCGCGTGGAGCATAAGCGTAGCATCGGGAAAAAGCGAGTCTTTTCTAGAATAAATAGGGTCGCCAAGAATAGGACAACCGATATGGCGCATGTGAACGCGTATTTGGTGTGTCCGCCCTGTTTTAAGCCGAAGCCTCATCAGCGAATATTGCCCATAAGTGCCTATACATCTGTATTTTGTCCATGAAAACTTACCAACTTCCGGATTGTCAGATGTTGTGAACCGTTTTCTGTTTTTGGGGTCACGCACAATCTGCGTTTTTATGTTACCGGAAGCAGAGGGCGGCACACCTTTTACTATCGCAATATACTCTTTTTTTACGCGCTTTTCCTGGAACTGCTTTTGAAGCCAGTCTTCGCTTTCTTTGTTCTTTGCAGTTATGATGACACCTGACGTATCTTTATCGAGCCGGTGGACAATTCCGGGGCGGCGCGGATCTTTTGAAACAGATGCCGCATCAAATACAGAGTCACAGCCCCAATGGAACAAAAGCGCGTTCACAAGCGTACCAGACCAGTTTCCGGCGGCGGGATGCGTTACCATGCCTTGTTTTTTGTTGATTACTGCGGCATTTTTATCTTCATAAATAATATCAAGCGGTATATCCTGCGGAAGGATGTTTTCAGGAACAGGGTCTTCGTACTGAATTTCGACATTTTCGCCGCCGGAAACCTTTACGGAAAGTTTCGCCTTTTTGCCGTCAACTATGACAGACTTAACGCCGTGCTTAAGCCGAGAGCGGCTCATCTTCAAAAACGAGGATGCATATATGTCTAAACGGCAGGATTCCCCTTCAAAAAGCGATGAATCCACGCAAAACGAAGCTATTTCCATTTAAAAAATATCCTGAAAAAACTTTTAATATCCTGTCTCAACCACAACGGAATCCTGCTGGCGGATACGCTCATATTCAGTAAGCTCATCAGCCTTTCTCCGCTCAATTCTTGCTATAATAAAATCAACAATACCGATTATCAGACTTATAACTCCGGATGTAATAAAAATGCCTATCTGCTCATTTTTGTTAAGGTTTGCAGCGGCTGATGATTTTGCAAGAGGATTCGGAAGATAATCTGAATCGAATCCTTTTGCGGCATATCTAAAAAGAGAATACCCTATAGTCGAGCCTAGAGTCACGAATGGCAACGAGCCGAGCGTAACAATCTCTGAGCGGCGCAAATCTATTGACCAAGATGGAAATTCATCATCCTGATACGGTTCCGGCGTATGCTTTTCATCAGCACAAACACAAAAAGAGAATGAAACAAGAAGTAAAAGCGCAATTACCTTTCTTGGCAAACTCCATTTAGGCATAATTCCTTTCTCCAAAAATAGATGTACCTACACGAACAAGAGTCGAACCTTCTTCTACGGCAATCTCAAAATCACCTGACATACCCATAGAAAGCTCGTCAAGCGGCAACTGAGGGAACCGCTTTTTCACCTCATCCGCAGTTTCACGAAGCTTTATAAACGAATTACGAACAGCTTTCTTATCATCAGTGAAAGGTGCCATCGTCATAAAACCGGCGCATACAATGCCGTTTTCGGAAGCCTCGCCAGCTTTCTCCACGGCTTTAAGAAGATCATCCAAAGTCAAAAAACCGGACTTTGATTCCTCGCCAGTATGGAACTCAAACAAAAGGCGGAGCTGTTTTTTCTTTCCTTCCGCATTGAGTTTAGTGCACTGCTTTATAATCTCATCGACAAGCTCAAGGCGGTCAACGGACTGAATGCATGAAACATACGGAATAATCTGCTTAACTTTGTTGCGCTGCAACGACCCGATAAGGTGAAGCTCCATATCAGGATATTTAGCAAAAAGCGGCTCGAACTTTCCGCAAGCTTCCTGAACGCGGTTTTCGCCAAAAAGCCGTTGACCGGCGTTATATGCCTCAACAACTGCTTCCTCCGGATGAAACTTGCTTACAGCCATCAGTTTTACAGAGCCTTCTTTTCTTCCGGCACGGCGCTCTGCCTCGTTAATCCTTGATTTTATTGCCTCTATATTATCTTTTATGCTCATTTTTTCCCTTTTTCTCAATAATGTTCTGCAACAATATCGCACTCACCGCCTGTTATTTCTTGTTTTCAAAAACTTTGTCGGAAAGCAAAAGAAACTCGTCGAGCGTCAGAGTTTCTGCGCGCCGTGTAGGCTCAATTCCCGCCGATTCCAAGATTTGTCCGGCTTCAGCTGCTGAACCGCAAATTGACGAAAGATTGTTTTTAAGAGTCTTTCGTCGCTGCAAAAATCCCGCTCTTAAAACTTTCATAAATGTCGCCGGGTCTTTACAACACGGAAAATCAGCTTTTTTGACCATTTTAACAGCCCGCGAATCGACATTAGGACGAGGCCAGAACGAGCCGCCAGCTAAATCCATCACATTAGACACATCATAAGCCCACTGGCAAAGAACTGAGAAAGAAGAATAATCCTCTGTATCTGGTTCTGCCGTTATGCGCTGGGCAACTTCTTTTTGAACAGTGATAACAGCCTCGTCAAAACGAACTCCGGCAGAAATCATGTCAGCAACGATCGCCGATGCAACATTATACGGCAAGTTTCCGAAAAATCGCGAAGCAACGCCAAACTCTGAGCCTTCTTTTTGCCAAGTTTTAAGAACATCGCCCTCAACAAGCTTTAGCTTACGATCATCAAACGCATCTTTTAATATAGCGGCAAAACCTCTGTCAATCTCGAACGCAGTAACGGACGCACCTCTATCAAGAATTTCCGAAGTCATTGAACCGAGACCGGGACCAACTTCCCAAACAGTCATGCCTTCTTCTACATCGAGCGCATCAATCAATCTTTTACGAGCCGCCGCGTTTACAAGAAAATTCTGCCCGAATTTCTTTTGCATAGCCATGCCATGCTCATCAAGGAAAGTTTTTAACGCAGCCGGTGAATCATAATCTATCTTAAAAGCCATATTCTATATCCTGCTATATTTTGATACAGGGAATGCCTGCAAAAAATCTAACTATATACGTAAGCGCATTATAAAACAAAGATATTATACTGCCAACTGGATGTAAAAGAAAAGGCATAAGCAAGACAAACAGAACCGATATGATTCCACCTGTGACAAAACAAGATGCAATTGGAGATACGGCAACTGATGCAAATACAGCAGCTGGTATTATTGAGCCGGATATGGCGATTGAAAGCGGAAGTGTCAGGGTTTGCGCGCCAATCGATGCAGAAAATGCTGAAGCGAGCGGCGGTGGTACAAGCCTGCAAAGCGGATTTTTAAGAAATTTATCGCCGGCATAGACTCCGCAAAGAGCAAGATATGATAGCATGAATGCCATAGAACCGACATCTTCTGGTGATATAACAAGATGTATTACAAAAGCAAGCGAAAGTGTTTTGATAGGCGTTGTTTTAAAACAAAAAACTGATGCAAAAACTCCTATGCACATACAGATAAGCGCACGTAAAAGAGATGGAGAAAGTCCTGCGAACCACACAAATAAAAACGCCGCGGCGAGCGACAGATAAGGCGAAAATCTTTTGCCAACAAGTTTTCCAGCAGTCTTGTCAGAAAGCCCAGAAAAAAGCGAAAGATGCATACCAGAAAGAGCCAGGATATGAGAAAGCCCTGCTTTTCGGAAAGCGTCAGAAACTGATGTGTCTGTGTATTCGCGAGCACCGCACAACAAAGCAAGCAAGAGTCCCCCGGCAGCGCCCCATGCCGCAAGAAGCCTTTTCAGCTGCAAACGCAAAAACGCCCGAAAATACGAGAATGACTTCGTCCAGACGCATTCTGTCACTTGCTTTACGGTAAAGGCAGGTTTTTCCAAGTCGCCTGAAAGTATTGAGAGAGAATCGCCGTTTGCGCTGCCGGAGAAAGACACATCCGCAGAAAGGTGACAGCCCTCTTCTACAAGGGGAATGTTCGTTTCCGTACTGTTATTCATTTTCGAAGAAGAATAAAGCTTTCCCGGGAAAAGAGCTTCTATGTCAGCAGCTGGTACATACAACACGACATTGCCTGAACAAGATGCCTTCGTAACATCCGACGCTGCCCGCGACACCGCAACTCCGACTGAATAGCTTTTACCAGACGATGTTTTGATAGGAGAAGAAATAACTGTTCCGGAAATTGATTTTATGGATTGTTCTTGAAGAACGCAGGAAAAAGGATTTCTTGTGTACACCGGGATCAAACCAGTGTACACAAGCACGGCTAAACAAAGCGCAATAACTTCTACTCTTCTTTTTACCACTTAAGACCCGCCAGAGCTATGCGGGCAGCGTCTATGATATTGTCGTTATACGGCAGATATCCTACGTAAAGAAGGCTATCGAATGCGACTTTATCACCTAGAGTGCCCAGCATTTTGATAACAGACAACGCCAAGTTGCTGCTGTAGGGCTCTCCGTTCTCAGCCTTTCTGTTTATCTCAGTAAGAAAATCGGAAAGAAGCGCGCCAGCTTCGCTAGAAGCCAGTGAAACGACACCTTGCATTACATCGATGAATTCATTCTCATCAATGAAGCCTGACTGATACTCTTTTTCCGCCACAGTGAACAGGTTTACCATAAGACTTGTAGCACGTGTCCAAGACACTCTCTTAAGCTCGCTCAATGCCTCGCGCTGCAAGGTAAGAATATCTGGATCAGAAATAACAGAGTTCCCCATATATATTATTGCACTAGATAGGGCCTTTTCTGCAATTTCTGCCTTAAAAAAATCAGAATCTACGCTATTTTTTGTTACAAGGCGCAGAGCCGTAAGCTTTTGCTTAGGGGTTCCGGCATTGAGCACAGAAATAATCTCTGATTTGTAGTTCGGTGAGTAAGACAAAAGAGCGTCCTGAGCCTGTTTTTTCAAAGACTCTGGAAGTTTTTCAGATGATGCGTAATCGAAAAGAACACGGACAGATGTAACGTCTTTTATAGTGCCAAGAGCGGATATTATGTCCGAAATGCTTTTCAGGTCAGCTGCAGTATATTCAGAAAGGCAAGCCAACGCATACTCGTTAACGCTGTCCATAAAAGACCTGTCAAGCTTGCTTTCTTTCATCACATTGATAACGGCATTCTTAACAGATTTTTCTGAATATGTATAAAAAAGTGTACTCAGTGTTTTCCGAAGATTCGCAGAATCCTTTATCCTAGAAGAATTTCCGATAACTTCAAGAACAAGATTGACCATACGAGGATCATCCTGCAAAACACTCGAATATTCCTGAACAAATTCAAGAGCATCCGTGAAAATATCGTTCACAGAATCGTCCATCGATGCCGCTTTCTGGACTGTTGCTATTTTATCTGTCAGGCTTCCGCTGTAAAAATTCTTTTTTAATTCTTTTAAATTGTCTGTCTGAATTTCGGCACTGCAAAAACAGACTGCTGCGATACACATAATAATCTGAATTAGTCTCTTCATAGTTCATGCCTCCATTAAATCAAGTATATATTTTATCGATTTCAGAGCTTACCGCTCATCATCATCTTCTTCGTCTTCTTCCTCTTCATCATTATCATCATCATATTCATTATCGTCAACTTCTGCTTCTTCCGGGAACGAAAAATCATCCTCAGTTTGAGGAGCCTCGTCAGAACTGAAATGAACTTCTGGCGGAACGTACTCTTCTTCAGCCCTATTCATTTCTTTGCGGGCATCCAAAATTTCCTGCGGAATACCTTCCGGGTTCGAATCTGTACCGCCAGACATGCTTCCCGCTACAGCATCGACCGCGCTCTGCTCTTCGTTTGCGTCTGCCTCAGCCTGCATAATAGCTTCTTCGCGCTCCCTGTCGTCTTTTGGCATAACATTGTACACATAAGAAAGAATAGAGTTTTTAGTCTCTTCGCCAATATCTATTCCCTCAACATGGAGCCTTGACTGATTCATCGCGCTGTTGAACTCGACAGCTCTTATGATACCAAACATCACAAGGATTCTGTCACCAATCGGGAACTGGAGCTTAATCTGCATATTCTTGCGACCCAAGCCGCCAATGCGGACCATAGCACCGCTTTCGGAAATATCCTCAATAAGACATTTAAGCCCAGGCTCGTTTTCTACAGATGTCTGGCTCATTCCTTTACTAAAAACATACAGCTGCGCGAAAATGTTACATGCACAGCGGACTGTCTTTCGCTTTTGCGTACGGAGCAAAACATCGGTATGAGCAAGATAAAGGTTTGCTTTTCCATTGAATGTTAGCGCGTTATGTACAAGCGAGTCGAAAACGTAACCGGCATCACCAGGTCTGTTCAAATAAATGCTAACGGTTCTTCCTATCCAATCCTTGCTACCTATGTCTATTTCGCCCCTATTGTTCAAAGGCTGGCTTATAACGAGCTCCCTACCAACACTGACGACAGATGACGAAAAAACACCACGTCCTTTAAGAACTACACGGATTCTTTGACCAGGATTCAAGCCTTTTGTTGTCTTAAGGCTTTTGCTGTTGCGCGGATCAAGCTCAACCTTTGTTCTGTAACGGTATAGCTTTGTAAGAAAATTCTGAATATATGGAGTGTTCTCTGTTCCTTTTTTCCGGGCATCGCTCAAAACAAAAGCAATTCCACGGTTTAGAGCTGGTATTGACCAATATAGCGCAGCTGGTTCCTCAAGCTGAGCTGCTGATGCAACTTTATACAAAAGAAGGATTTCTTTAAGCTTAAAACCGGAATCCATTCCCGTCGTAAGAAAATTTATTTCCTTTTTTTTATGAACCAAAATTCGAGATATAATAATGATGACAATTAATGCTGCTGCAACAAATATTACTGTATACAAAAGAATACTCCATCTAATATAATAGCATGAGAAAAGAATTATTCCAATATTTTAGCGCAGATGAAGACTAATTTTTTAAAAAAACATGCAGATTTCTTACTCATAATTGCATTTTTCGCTATTCCACCGATATTCAGCAGCGGTCAAAATATCGAACAGTTATCTGAACAACAATCATTTTCACCAGCCGCACCGATTTCAACTCTTCTTTTACGAGTAGCTTTAAGCGTATACATACTTTTTAAGATGAAATTCGGAAAGAAAGATTTTAAGTCGTTCTCATTTGCATCAACTTTATCGATCTTATGTATTTTGCTTATTAATGCG
>JAEEGK010012268.1_pt1 | contig 19508 bp, 20 predicted proteins | sample 8958771 | NCBI WGS metagenome assembly JAEEGK01 (sample SAMN16246547, study PRJNA631951) | gut metagenome | biome: gut microbiome; feature: rumen; material: SC-attached | host: Bos | place: Iran: Karaj | collected 2018-10
CAGAATGGAATGGTCGTCGCTTAACGGATAAAAGTTACCCTGGGGATAACAGGCTGATACCACCCAATAGTTCACATAGACGGTGGTGTTTGGCACCTCGATGTCGGCTCGTCACATCCTGGAGGTGTAGTCGCTTCCAAGGGTTGGGCTGTTCGCCCATTAAAGTGGCACGCGAGCTGGGTTCAGAACGTCGTGAGACAGTTCGGTCCCTATCCGTCGTGGGCGTAGGAAAATTGAGGAGAGTTGACTCTAGTACGAGAGGACCGAGTCGAACATACCTCTGGTGTATCTGTTGTCACGCCAGTGGCAGTGCAGAGTAGCTATGTATGGAATGGATAACCGCTGAAAGCATCTAAGCGGGAAGCCAACTTCAAGATGAGTTTTCCCATTTTTTAAAGTAAGATCCCAAAAAGACTATTTGGTTGATAGGCTAGAGGTGGAAGCGTGGCAACACGTTGAGCTGACTAGTACTAATAGATCGAGGATTTAATCTCATTAATTATTTCTTAAGAGATATAAATCAGCACATTATCATGTTTTCAGAGAATTATTTCTCTAATATTTAAATTGGTGGCAATGGCAAAGAGGATACACCTGTTCCCATCTCGAACACAGAAGTTAAGCTCTTTAACGGCAACGATAGTTTTATCGCGAAAATAGCAAGCTGCCAATTTTTTTTTGCGTTAAAATTTGATTATTTTATATAAATATGTTATTATAACTAGCATGAAACAGGGGTGTTATTATGTATTTATTAAATAAAGCTGATATAACTGAAAATAGACCAGATATGGTTGAATGTTACGATGTTATGCCTGATGAAACAGATATAAATGATAAACAATTATTAAATTTACTTGCGTATTGTAATCCTGATTTAAATAATAAGTTGGTGTTTAATGATGTTGCACATCGTATGCCTTACTCTATTGATACGCCATTACATTATCCAATAACTACATTATTATTGGTAAGATTTTCGAAAATTAATTGGCAGCAACATGTTGACAGTCAAGTAGTAAAGAATATATATGATATTTTATCTTTATATGATCCTACTGATTTAGCTTCAATTTATAATATAATTAAGGATAATGAAGAAATTGCTTCTCAAGATAATGAAGTTACTTTGTCATCTTATTTGGAAGCTAATTATCCAGATATTAATCTTTTTAGAGGTGCATTTAAACATTTAAATTTCAAATTTATGCGTATACGTGCGTTTGGTAGTTATAAGGGTTATACTAACGAAATTAAAAGTGCTAGTGTATTAAAAGGCAGTGATATTGCGGATTATTACGACTATAGGACTGCTTTCATAAATTCAAAAACATTAAAATTATTACAATTAACACCTAATATAAAATAATAAGATATTCAAATATCTTATTTTTTTTGTTATAATTATATAGGTGATATTAATGGAATACAAAGTTATAACAAGAAATGAAAAAGAGACTATGGAATTAGCGCAGAACACTGAATCTGAAAAATTCCCTAATATGGTTATTTGTTTAAATGGTGAATTAGGAAGTGGTAAAACTGTATTTACTAAAGGTATAGCTAATGCTTTAGGTATAAATGAGGTAATTACTTCTCCAACGTTTACTATCATTAAAGAGTATTTATATGGTGAAATGCCTTTATATCATATGGATGTTTACCGCCTAGATGGTGCGGATGATACTATTGGTATTGAAGAATATTTTACTAAAGGTGGTATTGTAGTTATTGAATGGTCAGATATTATTAGTGATATCTTACCTGAAAATAGATTAGATATTAAGATTAAGGTAACTGATGAAGATAAGAGAATATTTATAATTACTCCTCATGGTAAAGAATATGAAGATTTATGTGAGGCGATATTATGAGATCACTATTTATTAATACATCTACTAAGAAACTAATTATAGGTATAGTAGAAGATGACAAAGTATTATATGAATATAGTGATACTAATAGTAATGAATTATCTTCTAAGATAATGCCTATTATTGATGAAGCTTTTACTAAAACTAATTTGAAACCTGTTGATATTGATACTATATTTGTTACAAATGGACCCGGTTCATTTACTGGTATTAGAATAGGTTTAACTATCGCGAAAGTTATGGCATGGAGTTTGAAGATGAAGGTAGTACCTGTATCTAGTTTGGAATTAATGGTATCTGGTAATTATAATTCTGATTATATATTACCTTTAATGGATGCGAGAAGAAATAATGTATTTGGTGCTTTATATGATAGGAATTTAAATCCTATTATTAATGATTCTTTTATAAATTATGAAGATATGATTAATCGAGCAAATGATATGGTTAAAGATTATACTATTGTTTCTCATGAATTTGATTTTGAAGAACCTAAGTATGATATAGTAAAAGTTATTAAAAAACATATTAATGATAAAGGGATTAATCCACATGAATTAAATCCTAATTATTTGAAAATGACGGAAGCAGAGGAAAACTTAAGTAAAAAAGAAGGTGAATAGATGGATACTTATATATTAGCTATTGAATCTAGTTGTGATGAAACTAGTTTATCTATAATTAAAAATGGATGCGAAGAGATTTCCACAGTAGTTTTATCACAAATGGATACTCATGCCAATTATGGTGGTGTAGTACCTGAAATAGCAAGTAGAATGCATATTGAGAATATAACTATGGTTATAGAAGAATGCTTAACTAAAGCAAATATGACGATGGATGATATAACTGCAATAGCTATTACTTATGGACCTGGTTTAATTGGTTCATTATTAGTAGGTGTTATGGCAGCTAAAACATTAGCGTATATATATAATAAACCATTGGTTCCAGTTCATCATATAGCAGGTCATATTTATGCGAATAACTTAGTTAAAGAGATGAAATTTCCTTTAATGGCATTAGTTGTATCTGGTGGTCACACTGAACTTGTTTATATGAAAGAACATTATTCATTTGAAGTAATTGGGTCTACTTTAGATGATGCAATTGGTGAAGCATATGATAAAGTAGCGAGAGTAATTGGAGTTAAGTATCCAGGTGGACCTAATGTTGATAAATTAGCTCATATTGGATCTGATACTTATGACTTGCCATTACCTTTAGATGATGAAAGTTTTAACTTTAGTTTTAGTGGAATTAAAAGTGCGGTTATTAATTTAGCTCATAATGAAGAACAAAGAGGTAATGAGATTAATAAAGCTAATTTAGCATGTTCATTCCAAAATAGAGTAGTTGACATTTTGGTAAAGAAAACTATGCATGCTTTAACAAAATATAATGTTAAAAACTTAATTGTCGCAGGTGGAGTTAGTGCGAATCAAGGATTACGCGAAAAAATTACCAAAGAGTGTGAAAAACAAGGTGTAGATTTAACTATACCTGAGATTAAGTATTGTACTGATAACGCGGCTATGATAGGTGCGGCTGGGTATTATGCATATAAATTAGGTAGAAGAGCAGACTTGACACTTAATGCGAAGGCAACTGATAAGTTAAATTAAAAAATACTAGTTATCTAGTATTTTTCTTTTATGTATTTTTTTGTTATAAAATTAGATATGTAATATAGTATTGCAGCTATAATGCATAGTATTAATATTCCTGTCATAACTAGGTCTAAATTAAATATTTGTGATCCATAGGTTATTAAATAACCTATACCTTCTTTAGATACTAAAAATTCTCCCATGATAACACCAATTAAGGACATACTTATATTTACTTTAATCACATTCATAATATTAGGTATATTACTAGGTAATATTAATTTAAAATATATATCTTTTTTATTTGCTTTAAAAGATTTTAACATATTTATTTTTAATTTATCTGTGTTTATAAATCCTTCATATATATTTATTATTGCGATTATAGATGATATTAATAATGCCATTATAATGATTGAATTTGTTTTAGCGCCTACCCATATGATTATAATAGGTCCTAGGGCAACTTTAGGTAGACTATTTAATATAGTTAAATATGGATCTATTATTTTAGCTAATGTATTATTTGTCCAGAGTATAGTCGCGATTATTAATCCTATAATTGTTCCTAGTGAGAAACTTAATATAGTTTCATATAAAGTAATATATACATGTTTAAATAAGTTATTTGAATTATATAATTCTATAATGGTATTTAAGATTCTTTTAGGGCTAGAGGTAATGAAAGTGTTGATTAAGTTATTATCAGCTAATAATTGCCAAATAATAATGAAAATAATGAATATTAATATTTGGGTAGTTATAATAAATATGTTTTTTCTTTTTTCTTTTTTTAAATATTTTAAATGTTCATTACTATACAATTTCATCAATCTCTTTCCATATCATTTCATAGTATAAATTGAATAATTCATCTTTTCTATTATTAATTGGTGTAGATTTATTTTTAAGATTTATTTTAATTACTTTTTTGATGTGTGATGGTCTATTCGAAAGGATTATAACTCGATCTGCCATACTTATTGCTTCGGCTATATCATGTGTAACTATAATAGCGCTTTTATGTTCTTTTTTTAGAATTTTATATACATCATCTGATACTTTTAATCTTGTTTGATAATCTAGGGCGGAGAAAGGTTCATCTAAAAGAATAATATCTGGTTTAGTGGCTAGGGTGCGTATTAAAGATACTCTTTGTTTCATACCACCGGATAAACTAGAAGGATAATTATTTATAAATTCTTTTAAACCATATGTTTCTAATAGGTTCTTAACATACTTTATGTTATTATCTTTCTTCTTATTTTGTATTTCTAATCCTATAAGGGAGTTATCTAGGATATTTCTCCATTCAAATAATGCATCTTGTTGTAACATATAACCGAATGTGATATTATCGTCTTTTTCAATATTACCTTTATAATCCTTATCTATTCCACTTAATATTGATAGAATGGTACTTTTACCACATCCTGATGGACCTACTATGGCGATAAATTCACCTTTTTTAAGTTCTAAATTAAAATTATCCACAGCAGTTATTTCATATTTTCTAGTATGATATGTTTTAGATAAATTATCTATTTTTAATATGTTTTTTTCCACCATAATCACCTATGATATTTTATGCATAAATGAAAATATGACAATTAAAATAATCTACTTTTGTAGATTATTTTTTATATACTAATTTGTCATAAGGAACTCTTTTATCTAATTCTTTAGCTTCTTCCATAATTTCTTCTATATGTATAAAATCTTTTTCTTCAATAGTTGTAGTATGATACCATGCATCAATAGAGCGATATCTTTTTATGATGTTAGTTAGATCATTTAATGAACTATTAGGAAAGTAATCTACTAATAATTTAGCTACATCTTCATCAGAATTATTATGTACATAATCTAATCCTTTTTGGATTGCTTTAGTAAATCCTTCAATTACTTTAGGATTATTTTCAATATAACTTTTTCTAGCATTATACGCTGTATAAGGAACTACACCACCTAATTCTCCTATTGAAGCGACTACATAACCTAAACCTTCTTTTTCTACATTAGTAGCATTAGGTTCAAATAAAGTTACGAAATCACCAGTACCACCTATAAAGGCTCCTTCCATTGATGCGAATGCGATTGATGTATCTATATCTAATTTAGATATATCAATTCCATTTTGCTTAAGAGCGTATTCTAATGTCATTTCAGGCATACCACCAAGTCTACCACCTATAATATATTTACCTTCTAGATCAGTTAATTTAAAATTATTTGGTTTATTTCTTGATACTAAGAAACTACCATCTTTTCTTGTAAGTGCGGAGAAATTAACTAGGTAATCTTTTTCACCACCATTATATACATAAATGGTTGCTTCACTGCCACAGAAACCTATTTCAACGTCACCCGATAATACAGCAGCGGTTACTTTATCAGCACCTGAAGTTAAAATAATTTCGACATCTAATCCTTCTTCTTTAAAGTAACCTAGTTTATCTGCGACATATTGTGGTGCATAAAAAACACTGTGGGCGACTTCAGCGACTTTAATTTTATCATTATTATTCTTACTTAATAAAATACCACCTATAAAGAATAGGGTAAGTAAGATAATACTTGCAATTATCTTTTTCATAATACTCCTTTCTTTTTATTATATTCATGATGATATTATGTGATACAACTTTACAAATGATTATAAAATTTAGTATGTTCGCTTTATTTAGATGTTTTAAAATGTTATAATTAGATAGGTGATAATAGATGGACTTAGATAACTTAAATAAAATACAACGTGAAGCAGTAGAGTACACTGAAGGTCCTCTATTAGTTTTAGCGGGCGCTGGATCAGGTAAGACAAGAGTATTAACTACTAGGGTTGCTTATTTAGTTAATGAATGTGGTATTAATCCTTTTAATATTCTCGCGATTACTTTTACTAATAAAGCTGCAAAGGAAATGAAAGATAGGGTATTTAGAATGTTAGGACCAGTTGCGTATAATATTCAAATATCTACATTTCACTCTCTAGGGGTATTATTTATAAGAGAAAATTATGATTTATTGGGATATAAAAGTAATTTTACTATTATTGATTCTGATGATTCATTAACAATAATTAAAAAAATAATTAAAGATTTGGGATATGATCCTAAGTATTATAATCCTAAGATGATAAGAAATCTAATTAGTAGTGCCAAAAATGAATTATTATCTCCTTATGATTATGAAAGATATGCGAATACTGAAGAAACTAGAATTGCTTCTGAAGTATACTTTAGATATCAAGATAAATTATTTACTTCTAATTCATTAGATTTTGATGATTTATTAATGAAACCAATTGAGTTATTGAGAAAGAATCCTGAAGTATTAAAAGCATACCAAGATAGATTTCAGTATATATTAATTGATGAGTATCAAGATACTAATGAAGCTCAATATATTTTATCTAAGATGTTATCTGCTAAACATAGAAATATATGTGTAGTTGGTGATAACGATCAAAGTATATATAGTTTTAGAGGTTCTAATTATAGAAATATATTGAATTTTGAAAAAGATTATAAAGACGCGAAGGTTATAATGTTAGAGGAAAATTATCGTTCTACTAAAAATATATTAAATGTCGCGAATTCAATTATTAGAAATAATAAAGAAAGAAAAGATAAGAATTTATGGACTAATAATGAAGATGGAGATAAGATTATTTATCATACAGCTTTGAATGAAAAAGATGAATCTAATTATGTTGTTAGTGAAATAAAAAAATTATTAGATGATGGAATTGAAAAGAAAGATATAGTTGTTCTATATAGGACAAACGCTCAATCAAGAACGGTTGAAGAGGCGTTTGTATCAAATAATATTCCTTATAAAGTAGTTGGAAGTTTCTATTTCTATAATAGAAAAGAAATTAAGGATTTGATTTCTTATTTAAGAATAATATATAATCATAATGATGATGTTAGTTTATTAAGGGTAATAAATGTACCTAAAAGAGGTATAGGTACTAAGACAATAGAAAACTTAGTAAGTGAAGCTAATTTGAATAATAAGAGTATTTATGATTCTATAACTAGTGGTAAGGAATTAGAATTTAAAAATATAATTGAAGATATATCTAGTAAGATGAATGAACTTTCTTTAACTGAATTAATTGATTATATATTAGATAAATCTGGTATTAAAAATGAGTTAGAAACTGAAGGTTCAGTTGATTCGGAAATAAGATTGGAAAACTTAGAGGAATTTAAATCAATTACTAAAAACTTTGAAGAAGCATATGGGCTTGCATCTTTGGATGATTTCTTAGCTGAGATAAGTTTAGTTGCGGATGTAGAAGAACATAAGGATAATGATGATGTTGTAACACTTATGACTATCCATTCAGCTAAAGGATTAGAGTTTGATTATGTGTTTATTGTTGGATTAGAAGAAGGAATATTTCCACATAGTAACTCGATATTTGAAGGCAACATAGAAGAGGAAAGAAGATTATGTTATGTCGCGGTTACAAGAGCTTCTAAAAAACTATGGTTAGTAAATACTAATGAAAGAATGTTATATGGTGAAAGAAAACAAAATCCAGTAAGTAGATTTATTAAAGAAATTGATTCTAGTTATTTAGAGAGTGATAGTACTACTTTTGTATCAAGGGAAAATGAGTTTACTGATGATGAATATACTGTAGGTGAACATATTATGCATGATATATATGGTGAAGGAGTAGTTGTATCTATAAATGATTCAGTTATTACTGTTGCGTTTGGATATAAATTTGGAATTAAATCATTAATGAAAGGTCATAAAAGTATAAAGAAGGTGATAAAATGATACTTGGTATAGTTGAATGGCTTACAAAAGCTACTGATGCGCTTAGAGAATTTATGCTTAATTCTAAACATCCTGTAATATTATATACAGGCTTGTTTATATTAGGTTTAATAATATTTGCATCTGTTTATGGAGCGTTACATAATAAACGATAATACCTATTAATATAGGTATTTTTTTGGTATAATAATTATAGGTGATAATATGCAAGATGTTAGTAAAAGAATTGAAGAATTAATTGAACTTATTAATAGGGCTAGTTATGAGTATTATGTTTTAGATACTCCTACTATAACTGATCAAGAGTATGATGATGCATATAAGGAATTATTAACTTTAGAAGAAAAATATCCAGAATATAAAAGAAATGATTCTCCTACATCTAGAGTAGGTGGAGAAGCATTATCTAAATTTGATAAAGTTACTCATAATACTCCAATGTTATCTTTTGATGATATTTTTAACGAAGATGAAATAATCGCGTTTGATGAAAGAGTTAAAAAAGTAGTTAGTAATCCTATTTATACTGTGGAACCTAAGATGGATGGTTTATCTGGTTCGTTATTATATCAAAATGGTGTACTTGTTAGGGCTGCAACTAGAGGTGATGGTGTAACAGGGGAAGATATTACTTTGAATGTTAAAACTATTAAATCTGTTCCTTTAAAATTAAATAAACCTATTGATATTGAAGTGCGTGGTGAAATCTATATGAGTAAACGTGCTTTTGAAAAGGTTAATGTTGAAAGAGAAAGAAATGGGGAAAACTTATTTGCAAATCCTAGAAATGCGGCTGCTGGATCCGTAAGACAATTGGATAGTAAGATCACCGCAAAAAGGGAATTAGATTACATGGCTTATTTTATTCCTAATCCAAGTGATTATGGTATTAAAACTCAAATGGAATCTTTAAATTATTTAAAAGAATTAGGTTTTGTAACTAATTATAAATTAAATAAAATCGCGCGTAATGCGAGTGAAATAATTGAATATATTAATGAGTTAGGTGAATTAAGAGATAGTTTACCATTTGAAATAGATGGTGTTGTATTAAAGGTAAATGATTTATCTGATGAAGAAAAATTAGGTTATACTTCTAGGGTACCTAAATGGGGTATCGCGTATAAATTTCCTGCTAAAGAAGTATTAACTACATTAAAAGAAATTAAGTTTACTGTAGGTAGAACAGGTAAAATTACTCCTAATGCAATATTTGATCCTGTTCATGTTGCTGGTTCATTAATATCTAAAGCAACATTGCATAATGAAGATTATTGTATACAAAAAGATGTTAGAGTTGGTGATGTTGTTTCTATAAGAAAAGCTGGAGATGTTATTCCAGAAGTTGTAGAAGTAAAATTAGATAGAAGAAAAGAAAACAGTGTACCATTTGAAATGATAGATACTTGTCCTATATGTGGTACTGAATTAATTAAGAAAGATTCACATCATTTTTGTCCTAATGTTCATTGCCCTGCAAGAAATATAGAAGGATTAATCTATTATGCTTCTCGTGATGCGATGAATATTGATGGATTAGGTGATGAAATTATAGAAGATTTCTATAATATGGGATATTTAAAAGATGTATCTAATTTCTATGATTTATATAAATACCATGATGAATTAAAGGAGTTAGAAGGTTTTGGTGAAAAAAGTATTTCTAATTTAATTGATGGTATTAATAGAAGTAAGGATAATTCATTAGAAAGATTAATATGCGCTTTAGGGATTAAAAATGTAGGTAAAAGAACTGCAAAAATGTTAGCTAAGAAGTATAGAACATTAGATAATTTAATGAACGCGACTTATGAAGAATTAGTTGATATAAAAGATATTGGTGAGACAATCGCAATTTGTATTAGAAATTATTTTGAAGATGAAAAGAATATTGATGTTATTAATAAGCTTAAAGATCATGGTGTTAATATGGAGTATTTAGGTGGAGATATTACTATAGATGATACATTTGCTTCTAAGACTTTTGTATTAACGGGTAGTTTAACTAATATTACTAGGGATGAAGCAAGAGATAAGATTGAATCATTAGGCGGAATTACTACTAATAGTGTTAGTAAAAAAACTGATGTGGTTATTGTTGGTGATAGCCCTGGTAGTAAATATGATAAGGCTTTAGAATTAGGTATTACTATTTGGAGTGAGCAAGAATTTCTTGATAAACTATCAAATAGTGACAAGTAATAATAACGAAAACTTTTAAATGTAATAATTTTTTGCTATAATACATATAAGATAGAGAGGGATTATATTATGAATGAACCAAAAGATGATTTATTAGCGGCATTTGAAAATCCGGAAAGTGCACCGGTTACTGAAACTCCAGTACAACAACCTGTGGCACCAGTTGCTGATGCTCCAGCTGCTCCAGTAGCAGAAGCTCCAGTTATTCCAGATGTTCCTTATACACCTGAAAATACTGTTGCTCAAGAGATTGTTTCTCCTGTGGCACCTGTAAGTGCGGATAATATTATGCCAGCAGAATTTCAAAACGCTCCAGAAGCGACACCTATTCCTGCTGCTCCAGTAGCACCTGCACCTGCTCCAGTAGCAGAAACTCAAGCTGCTCCAGTAGCAGAAACTCAAGCTACTCCAGTAGCAACGGAACCTGTAGCACCTGTTCAAGCTGCTCCAGTAGCGGAAGCTCCAGCACCAGAGAATAATGCTACAGATAATCAAAATGTTCCTGATCATGTATCAGAAGAACCTGCGATTACTGTTAAGAATACTATAACACCAGAAAACGAAGATTCTAATTCTTTAAAGAAGAATATAGTGTTTATAGTTATATTTGCAATAATAATAGTATTATTTATAGTATTCTTACCACAAATACGTTCTCTTATAATGGGATAATAAAAACAGCTTAATTGCTGTTTTTTGATATTTCAATAATCATATCCATATCATCGTCTGTCGCGATGATATTTTTATGTTCTTGATGGCATTTTTCACATTTATATAAAATCTTATATGTGTCTTTAAATTTTTCTATTCCTATTGGTTTAAGTAGACCTTTACAAGGATTAGCTCTATCACCTGGATTAATATCTACGTGTTTAGAATATAGACAATAAGGGCAGTGATCTCTAGTTGTATAATTTAATTTTTCTACTTTTTTACCACAGTGTTCACATATAAATTCATTATCGTTTTTAAAAAATTGTTTCATAAATTCACCAAATATATTATAGCAAATGAATATATTTAAGACAAGTAATGAGTATGATTATATAGGTGATATAATGGTTAACTATTTTTTTATAGTAATTGGTTTTATATTATCTACTATAGGCGCGACATATATAATTTGTTATTTAAATCTACTTACTATTGGGTATAAATTTATCGATTATGTTAACTTTATAATTAGTAGATTTGAATGTTGGTATCTAGTTATTGGCTTTACTATATTAGTTATATCATTATATCTTAATGGAAAGGATGATTAGATGAATTATGTATATGATATTTTGGTTAATTTTAGTTATCCAATAATAGAATTTTATGATTGGAATAAGGATGATAATATTCTAAATATCAAACGTATTCCTTTTTATAAAATTAAATCTAATGTATTAGAAGAATTAAAAAATAGTAAGTTTAAAATTGATGTTACTAAGATTAAAGGTTTAACAAAAATATTTAATAATAAAAAGAATTATAATTCAGTAGTATATACAGATGGTGATGAAGCTATTGCCTTTAAATTTGATGATAAGGGTATTTGTATAGGTAAAAGTAAATTGTTGATAGAAGAAGAAAAAGAAATATTAGATTCAGCTTATATGGTTGAAATAACTGATATTGAATATGAAATTATTTCTTCTGATAATATAGATGTTTATAAAACAAGAAATCAATCTTTGATAACTGAATACTTAGCTAATCATATTGATAAAATAGATGATTTAGATAAACTTACTTATATAAATTATGAATGCTTTGGTGAATATAGGTTATTGGATAAAAATGAATTGATATGTCATATTAGAAGTGAATGGAATGATAAATATTATGAAATATATAATTTTTTAACTAACTATTCTATGAATAAGATGTAAAAAATGTTATAATTAAATAGGTGATGGTATGGACTATGTAGTTAGTTTGGATAAATTTGAAGGTCCATTAGATTTATTACTTCATTTAATTAAACAATCTAATATTGATATAATGGATATCAATTTAGAAGATATTACAAAACAATATTTAGATTATATTAAAAAGATAGAAGATATGAATTTAGATGTCGCGAGTGAATACTTGGTAATGGCAGCTGAATTAATTGAATTAAAATCTAGATATCTATTACCTAAACCTGATGTGGCAGAAGATGAATATGAAGAAGATCCAAGACAAGAATTAATTAATAAATTATTAGAGTATCAAGCAATCAAGGATGTTACTCCTGAATTACAAGGTTTAGAAAATACTAGAAGTATGATATATAGTAAAATGCCTAGTTTGAATATTACAGGTGTAGATTTGAACCCTTCTATAAGTGATAGTATTGATATAGATTTACTTACTGAGGCTTTTAATAATTTCTTGAAGAAAAAGGAATTAGAAAAACCTTTAAATACTAAAATTACTAATAAGGAATATTCTGTACATCAAAGAAGTAGTGAGATTAAAAATATATTAGCTAAAAAAGAAAAAGTAAAATTTGAAGAATTATTTGAAGAATATAATAGAGGTTATATTGTTGTAACTTTCTTATCTATACTTATTATGGCTAAAAATAAAGAATTAGTTATTGAACAAGAAGAAAACTTTAAAGAATTATACATAAAGAGGAAGTGATTTTATGCGTGGTGTTTTAGAAGGATTACTTTTTATAAGTGGCGATGATGGTGTTACTTATAATGAATTAAAGAAAGTAATGGAAATTGATGAAGAGAAGTTAAATTATTTAATCAATGAATTGAAAGAAGAATTAGAAAAAGAAGAACATGGTATTAGATTAGAACAAGCTGGTGATACTTTAAAACTAGTTACTAAATTAGAATATAAAGATTATTATTCTAAAATGGTAGATATTGATAGTGACTTACTTTCTAATGCGGCTTTAGAAACATTAGCGATTATCGCGTATAATCAACCTGTTGTTAGAGGTCAAGTAGATGAAATTAGAGGTGTTGATTCATCTTATAATATTAGAAAACTAGTATTAAAAGGTTTGATTGAAGAGAAAGGAAGATCTGAATTACCTGGCAGACCAATACTATATGGAACTACTGATAAATTCTTAGATCATTTCGGATTAGCGTCATTAAATGAGTTACCTACAATTGAAGAAAATGATAGTGTTAATGATGATGTAGATTTATTTGATTCTAAATATAAAGAAACACAAGAATAATACTTTTAAAAGTATTATTTTTTTGGTATAATTAATTTGTGCTTGCTTGAGTGGCGGAACTGGTAGACGCGCACGACTCAAAATCGTGTGGCATTTGTCATGAGGGTTCGATTCCCTCCTCAAGCACCAATATTTGAATATGAAGAACTTAAGGTTCTTTTTTATTGCATTTTTATTTTTATTTATCTATAATGATATTAGGGTGGTTTATATGAAAAAGATAAAAATAAGTGAGTTCGGTAAAATTGTAATAGATGAGCCTGATATTAAAAGAGTATATAATAAGGAAGAATTGCTTACGTTACTTAAAAAACATAAAGGTATTTTAAACAATGAAATTATTGATTATTTAAATTCTTTAATTAATTTAGAATTTTCAGTTGTAAAAGGTAATATAAGTGATTCAGATAGAAGAATATTAACTGATTTAGAATTATATAGAAAAATAGCAATGTATAATATTTCTAATAGAGTAGTTGAAGTGTTAAAACCATATAAAGATAGTATTGATGTAAGTCGTGATAGTACTGGTTTAGAAATATACGGGTCAATGGATAATCGTAGTTTTAAAATATTTGATTATACGTATGAATCTGTAAATTTTGATTCATCTTTATTTCCATATTATGGGCGCGATGATATAGGAGAAGTATCTTTATATCGTACTATTAGTGATAGAGATGCACTTGATGAAGAAAAGATGGCTATTTTAGAAAAGTTGGATATATTATATAGGATTGGAAGACATGATGAATTAGGTGAAACATCTACTTATGGTGGATCTGTTAATGAATCTGCTTATTTAAATAGAAAAGAAATACGTGAATTAGAAAATAGATATACTAATATAGATAATAAAGATTCATTAACTAAAAATGAAGAAAGAGAAATAGAAACAACTAGTAAGTTTAATGAAATATTATTAGCTGATTTTGGTCTTACTATGGATGATTTTGATTATTCTACTAAAGATTCAACTGGTGAAGAAAAAGTTTTAATTAGAAATATGCCTAATATGAACGTTAGAAATAATATTAAATGTATTTAAGATAGTGAATAACTATCTTTTTTTTTATGCCTTTTTGTTGTATACTATATGTAGTATAGTAGAAGGGGCTGATGGTATGATACTTAGAAAACCGTATGCTTTTCTAATTAAAAACTTTAGATTATTACATGCCATTATGTTCTTTTTAATGGTTTATGTATTACTTAAAACTTTAGATATTTTATCCGCGTTTGATGACTTTTTTACATCTCAAGCAGTATTATTAAACGCTGATATACCTATAGTAACATATCCAACTTTATTATTTGTTTTGCCAATATTAATAATAGTTGTATCTGGTATATTACTTTGGACGATGGCTTTTAAAGATAAACCATATAAGACATATATTGTTAATATAATTATCTATTTTATAGTTATAGTTTTATTTATCTTTGGTAAATCTACTTTTGTTACTATGACTACTAAGATAATGGATGTCAGAGCAGTAAAATTAATAAGAGATTTAATTACTATGGGATTTATCGCGCAGATGTATCCTTTAGTAAAATGTCTTGTAAGAGCGGTTGGTTTTGATATTAAACAATTCGATTTTGGTAAGGATTTAGCTGAGTTACAAATCGAAGAAAAAGATAATGAAGAAGTAGAAGTTCAAGTTAATCTTGATACTAATAAGATTAAACGTGGTTTAAATTATTATAGAAGAAATATTAGATATTTCTATAAGGAACATAAACTATGGTTTAGAGTAGGTATTGGTTTATTTGTTCTTGTAATAGGTGCTGGTACTGCTTTAGGAATATATAATTCTAATAAAAGTAATGGTATAAATGTACCTTTTGCGATGAATGGATTAAGTGTTAAAGTTACTAATGCTTATGTTATAAGAAAAGATTATAATGGTAATGTTTTAAATAATTTAAATGATAGTAGTTCATTAGTAGTTATACCTTTTGAAGTTAAAAACAATGGTACTATTGAAAGACATTTAGAAACTGCAAATATAGAATTAACTGTAGGAAATCATAAATACAGAAATAATATTTTGTATAAGAATGCAGTATCTGATTTAGGAACTATTTATAATAAGGAAAATATTAGTCCTAATACTACTGAGTATAGATTATTAACTTTTATTGTACCAACTGAATATTTGAATGATAATTTAAGGCTTAAGTTTATTACTTCTATTGATTTTAGAAGAAGTGAATTAATTCCTAAATATGTATCATTTAGAATTAATCCAATTGATTTGGATAATATAACTGAATCATTATCTATTGAAAATGATACTATAGTTAATAAAAACATCTTTGATAATAGTGTTCTTAATATTAATAAAATTGAAGTAGCAAAAAGATTTAAGATAGATTATAAATATACAATTGATAATCAAAAATTATCTGGTTATGAATATGTATACGCGCCATTAGAGACTAATGTTGATCGTGTACTTATAAAGATTACTGGTACTTTTGTAATTGATGATAGTATTAGCGTTAATTCATTATATGAATTGATTAATTATTATGGTGTTATAAAGTATAATGTTGGTAATAAAACTAGGACAATTTATAATTTACCTAAAGTAAATCCTTCGTTTACTAAGTCTGATAAGACAATATATATTGCTGTTCCTAGTGATATATTAGACGCTAGTAATGCTGATTTAATATTAACAATTAGAGGAAAAGAGTATACTTATAAAATTAAGTAATACTCTTTTTTTATTAAAACTGTATAATTCTTTACACAATTTTAAAATAATGTTATTTAAAATATTGTAATTTTTTAAAATGTGATATAATTAAAATATGAGGTGAAGATATGGAAACTAATAAATATATCGAAAAAATTAAAGGAATTGCAAAAAAAATACAGGAGCATTTACCTATAGGAGTAAAAAAATGGGCGATTAGTTTGGCCTTTGTTGCGACTGTTTTAACTGCATGTGGTAAAACTGTTGAAACTAATACTCCAGCTACTCCAGGTCCTGATACTACAATTGAAACTGTAGTAGAACCAATAGATGAGGAGAAAACAGAACCAAATATAGAAGAAGATCATAACAAGACACCAGATGATCAAGAAGTAAAACCTGAAGAAAATAACTTACCAGAACCTACATTTGTACAAACTAGTGAAAATAATTATACTGTAACTGTAAATTGTTCTGATAATTCTAACGCGCCTGAAGTACAAACAGCGCATCAATATTCTTGTGTTGGTGATAGTGAAATGGTATCTGGCGTTTCTCCTGAATTAATTGCTGCAATTATTGCATCAGGTATTCAAAATGGTGAAAACTATTCTCGAATAGATTTTGACGCATGCAAAGATTATGTATTTCAAACGTATGATTTTGCCTTTCGTATGGATACTCCTATTGTATTTACGGATACTCCTGAAAACTATGATAACAATACTTGCACTATAACTCGTGATGAATATGGAAAATTTGATGATGGATATCGTTATTTATTGCCATTAATAGTCCAAGAAACGTTTATTAAGACTGATTTTAATTTAACTTGCGCATTGGCGAGAATTAATGAAGGACCTGTTGGATGGGACCAAATGGTACAAGAATGTGCTACTATGCGAGGAATAAGTGTTGCGGAAATATATGCTAATTATGATGCTAGATTTGTTTATGAGACATTAGGATTAGAATATCCTGGCTTTGCTGAAGAAATTATTTCTATGGTACCTTCTGATGGTAAAATATATACTCCAAGATTTAATGATGATGGTTCAATATCTAAAGTAACATATACTATTGATAGAACTAAGGTTAAATCAATGTAATAATTAAACACAAATTATATCTAATTAATTTGTGTTTTTTCTTTACAAAATCGGTTATTTGTTCTTTGAAATAAATGAAAAATATGGTATAATATTATAGTGGAGGCTAGGGTATGAAAAAGATAATAATATTGATGACTTTATTTATATTATTTCCTATATCTTGTAAGGCCTTAAATTGTAGTTATGCTGAGCAAGCTAAACTCAGGAAAATAGCTTCTAGTGTTACTGCTTCATATGATTATACTTTAGAAAATGATAATGTTACTTTCAATGTAACTTTGACTAATATAACTGATGAAATATATATTCATGATACTGTTAAGAATGTTGATTATCATTTTAATGGTTCAAATGAGATAACAATAAATGGATATGACGCTGGTACAAATGTTAAATATTTGATATATCCAACTAAAGAAGGATGTACTGTTTCATATTTAGCAAGTAAATATGTTAATCTACCATATTACAATAAATATTACAAAGATGCTTTATGTGAAGGGAAAAGTTATAGTATTTGTAGCAAATGGCAAAAGGTTACATTATCATATGATGAGTTTGTTAAAACTATAAATGAATATGATAAAAAGAATGATAATAACGAAGAAGAAATAAAAGAAGAAAAGGATAATATATTTGATTTAATATCAAAATTTATATTTGATTATTATATCTACATATTAGGTGGAGGATTATTAATCTTCATACTAATTAGTTTATTAACAAGAAAAAAAGATGACTTTGATTTATAGGAGGTGGGCTATGAAAAAGAAAATATTATTTCTGATACTGGCGGTATTTATTACGTTTGCTGGCGTTACTAATGTAAAAGCTGGTTATAACTGTTTAGATCAACAAACTTCAGTGCAAGATAATTTTGGATATGATCCATATCAATTTGATTTTTTAAATGAAAAAGGCGCTTGTTTATATGGGCTTTACGATGGTGATACTCCTGTTGGTATAAGACTATCAATTGTAGACATGTCTGGTACTAGGGTATCTGGTACTAATTCAATAGATTTAACCAATGGCCACCGAACATTTACTGGTGCACCATTTTCTGCTAAAAATGTTTCTCCAGGACGCAAATGGTATGCTAGTTCAGGAACTAAAAAAGATCGTTACGAAATTGTATCTTCTGGATTAGATTATGTTACTGGTAGTTCATTATTAATGTATTACTGGCCAAATTTACCTACTATTAATGGTGATACTCTTAGCACATTCTTTACAACACAGTTTTCTACATTGTATCAATCAGATATGGTTCAAATATTTGCTTTGATGAATTATACTGGATACAGAGATAAAAATATAGCTAGTCAACATTATTTACTTGTTGAGCCTATATTTATGGCTACCGTAATTACACCTAGGGAAGGGAGTAAGGTAAAAGGTAGAGATTTGTTTAATTATACTAAGAATGATTATGTTAAATATTCTGGTGATACTGTAGTTGAAAGTAAAGGATCTATTATATCATCTTTAAATACTGGCTTTTCTTTCCCGGCTTTTATAAGAGGATTGCGAGATATATTTACTGGAGGTACGACGGAAACGAATCGTATGAGTAAAGTTGATTCAGTAAAAGTTTTTGAAGATTGGTATTCGTCTAAAGTTGCTGGCGATTTTAGCTATAGAAGCAAAATTGAAGATGCATGGTTCTGCGATTTTTTACGTAGATATTATTTTGGAACAGCAACTGAAATATATGCTATGATGATTAATAATAAAGATGCTGGTGTAGGAAAAGATAGTCTTAATACAATGGCTACTAGTTTTGCTAAACGTATTTATGTAAAAGAAACAACTGCTGGATTACTTGCGGCAGGTGATACTTCAAAATCAAATATATGGAATAGAGCGATATCTAATTATGGTGTTGGTTCTGGTCATGTTTGGATGAATTATATAGTTTGTGAAAATGATTGCCCGCCACCAACTTGCCCAGACGGTTCACCATTACCTCCTGATGGAGACATATCAAAATGTAATGGTACTTGTCCAGACGGTTCACCATT
>JAEEGK010012269.1_pt1 | contig 19507 bp, 16 predicted proteins | sample 8958771 | NCBI WGS metagenome assembly JAEEGK01 (sample SAMN16246547, study PRJNA631951) | gut metagenome | biome: gut microbiome; feature: rumen; material: SC-attached | host: Bos | place: Iran: Karaj | collected 2018-10
ATCTGAACAATGCTCAAAAGTGCATCCATTCCGCCAAGTCCGTTAGACTTGTCGCTTACACACTCGAGTGGTACACCGATTACAGGAAGAGTTGTAATTCCAGCAATAACTCCAGGGAGTGCTGCAGCAAGACCGGCACCGGCAATAATAACCTGACATCCGTCCTTTTCAACCTCTTCAACTGTCTGCTTGAGTAAAGCCCCGGCTCTGTGGGCAGAAATGATATAAGCCTTGTAGTCAACGCCGAACTCTGTGAGAATATCGGCCGCCTTTTTCATTGTGTCTTTATCTGACTTTGACCCAAAAAAAATCGCAACTTTCATATGAGAGTTATACCATAAAATAAAGTTCATCACAATATGGGGAAAGGAAACTCGATGATTATGAAAAATCTAATGGGCGGAGCGGGCGGGAGGTGCGGGCTGCCTCTTGAAGCTTTTGGCGCTTAGCCATAAAAAATAAAAAATCACTTTTCAAAGAAAAGTGATTTTTTATATCCCAAAAAGCTGAAAGCGAGCATGTCCGTACCTAACGCCAGCGGGAGCCCATTAGATTTTTCAAACGTAACGTTATTCTTTCACCTGATATTGTAATAAAAGAATCCGGAGTTCTTCTATATTTGATACATTGAAAATCTTGAATACTTCGGCGAAGATTTTTTTTACGGTGGAAATACTTACGTAGTATTTTTCGCTGATTTCTTTGTAACTCATTTTGTTGTGAAGGTTTTCCAGAACAAAAGAAATCTGCCTTTCATTCAGATTATAATCAGAAAGACTTATTGTTGAGCCAATTGGTTTTCTGATAATCGTAGTATTATCTCGGACATTCTTTGGAAAGAAGCAGGAAAGCTTTGCCTTCAAGCTGTAATAAATCCACAGATAAAATGCGAAACAGAAAACCGAATACGCCATATCAATCAGCATATAATTTACGCCGCGGAAGAAATTCAGCAGAAGCGTAATCAGGTGAATTACAAACAGGATAAAGATTTTTTTTCTCGGCTTATTTTTGATAAGATCCTTACAAAGAATCAAAATGATTGCTGCATAAAAAAAGAAAATTCCAAGCTCTTCAAAATTTGTAAGAATTGTCAATTCACTTTCAATAATGAAAATTGAAATCATGACATATAAACTTTGAGTGATTAGAAAAACTAATGCAAGAATTACACAAACAATATGAACTACAGGAATTACAACATGAGTAGGTGCAACTTTTTCAATAATAGAATTAGGGTCACCATTCATAATGATGCTGACAATAGACGCTACAAGTAAAAAGACAAGCCCTACAACAGCAACAACTCTCTCCGAGCTGATTCTGTTTTTATTCATAATGTTGAAATTATACCATATAAGGGTAAAATTTCAAATAACAATCAGTTATATTATCCGATTAATTATCTGGCTGCAGGCATTTTCGCCATCCATTGCACTTGAAACAATACCACCGGAATAGCCGGAACCTTCTCCCACAGGGTACAAACCAGAAAGCGCAGTACACTCAAAAGTCTGCTTGTCGCGAAGGATTCTCACCGGCGTACTTGTTCGGGTTTCTGCTGCAATCATAAGTGCTTCAGGGCAGATAAATCCATGCATACTCCGGTCAATTTCTGCAAAGCCTTTTTTGAGGCGATCTGAAATATGAGCCGGTAGCCAGGAAGCAAGATTTGATGAAACAAGACCTGCTGTATAACTGCTGGCAGGAAGCTCTGATGAAACTCGGTTCGCAAGAAAATCAGTAAGCCGCTGTGCGGGAGCAGCCTGTCCTTTTCCGTTTGTAAAAGCCAGACCTTCTATTTCACTTCTGAATAAAAGTCCTGCCAGCTGTGGGCACCCAAGTTTTTCTGCTGCTTCATGAAATTTCTGTGGAATATCTTCGGGCCGGATTTCAACAACGATTGCTGCATTTGACCACTTTGAATTTCTGGCTGCAGCTGACATTCCGTTTACAACAATTTCATCCGGTCCGGAACTTGAAGGAACTACAAAACCTCCGGGACACATACAAAAGGAATAGACCCCCCGCCCGTCAACCTGAGTTGTTACACGATATTCAGCAGCCCCAAGACCACTGGCTTCGCGCTGTCCGTGATACTGTATTTTATCTATAAGCTCTCGAGGATGTTCAACACGAACTCCGGCTGCAAAGGTTTTGGCTTCTAAAGCAGCAGGAACTTTTTGGGCAAGCATTTCATAAATATCTCCAGCTGAATGTCCTGTTGCAAGAAGAACTGCCTTGCCTGTGAAATCCTGTTTTTCTCCGCTTATCACATTTTCACTTACAACACCGCAAACGCGATTTTTTTCTATCAGTAAATCTGTTACACGCTCATTAAAATGAAACTCTCCTCCAAGCGAAATGATTTTATCTCGCATTGCATTTATAACCTGAGGGAGTCTGTCTGTTCCGATATGAGGATGAGCATCTGTCAGAATTTTTTCGTCAGCCCCAAAGTAATTAAAAATATGAAGAATTGCACTGATGTCTCCGCGCTTGTTACTTCTTGTATAAAGCTTGCCGTCAGAAAAAGTTCCGGCGCCGCCTTCACCAAAGCAGTAATTTGAATCTCCGTTTACCATCCCCTTTGTACTTATAAGGGCAATGTCTTTTCTGCGTTGGCTTGTTTGAACACCACGTTCAATAATGACAGGTTTAATTCCTTTTTCCAGAAGCTTAAGAGCACCAAAAAGTCCTGCAGGTCCCGCACCAACTATAATTACTGTGCGCTCAAGTCCGGCTCCCTCGCAGGATTTCCAGCAAGGCTTCCACTCTCCAGCTGTTTCCGGTTTTTCACCAATGTAAACTTTATAACGCAAATGAAGCTTGAGCTGTCCGTGACGGGCATCAATAGATTTCTTTACAAAAACCTTTTCAAACAGAGTTTCATTTATGTGATTTTTTTTAAGTTCTTTACGAATAAGATTATCAATAAGAGCGAAGTTCTTTTCTTCCTTCGCTTCAACTGTAACTGTGATTTCTTTGATCATTAGTTGAATTATAGTTATGTAGAGATTGTCGGGTCAAGTCCAGTAATGACATGGCTGACTAGACTTGACTTTGAAGGCTTAGAACAAAAAAAAAGTTCTCAGACTGTATTCTCTCCAAAATTACAGTCCAAGAACTCTCTCACCGATAACAAACCGGCTCTCCGATAAAACTCTCTTCTTAGCAACGCTTCTATATAAAGATAATGCTAATTTCTTTTTAATCAATAACTTTCTTACTTTCATACTTTTTAACTTTACCGTAACTTTAATTTATGTTTATACCTTAACGTGAAAATAAGTTACAGTCAATAACTTTTTTTACGATTTAACCATAGTTATTTAAAATTAACCTAGGTTACTAATAAAGTGCTGATAATGTGCTAATTTTTTCCTAAAATTCAGCCCTTTTGAAGCTGAATTTCAGGCATTTTTTAAGAGTTTTTCAGATTTTTTGTGATTTTTTACAAAATTGATTTGAAAAATTGCTGTAAGCGTTCGCTTTTTGGATGCTGGAAGATTTCATCTGGAGTGCCTTCTTCCTCAATATAACCTTCATTCATAAAAAGAACGCGATCTGCAACCTCGCGAGCAAAGCCCATTTCGTGAGTTACAACAACCATTGTCATACCCTCACGGGCAAGATCTTTCATTACTTCAAGAACTTCACCTACCATCTCTGGATCAAGAGCAGAGGTTGGCTCATCAAAAAGCATAACATCCGGATGCATTGCAAGAGAACGAACAATTGCAATTCGCTGCTTCTGACCACCACTGAGTGTCGAAGGATAAACATTTGCCTTATCCGGCAGCCCGATGCGTTCAAGAAGCTTCATAGCCTCGGCCTTTGCTTCTTCTTCTGTTTTTAATTTGAGAGTAACTGGTGCAAGTGTAATATTCTGTAAAACTGTAAGATGAGGAAAAAGATTAAAATGCTGGAAAACCATTCCCATCTTCTGACGGCAAAGATCGAGGTTTGTTTTTGGATCTGTTAAATCATTACCTTCAAAAAGAATCTGACCGCCATCGGGAGTTTCAAGTCTGTTCAAGCAGCGGAGAAATGTACTTTTACCAGAACCTGAAGGTCCGATAATTACAATCTTTTCTCCCTTTTGAATGTTTATAGAAACATCCTTTAATACATTGAGTTTACCAAAACTGATTTTAAGATTCTTAACTTCTATCACTTTTTGCCATCCTTTTTTCAAGTCTACCGAAAAGCTTTGTAAGGCCTACTGTAAGAATCAGATATATTGCAGCACAGGTAAGGAGAGGAATCCATGCATTGTAAGTTGCATTACGAATCATATCTCCGGCCTTTGTCATATCCATTACAGCGATAAAGCTTGCAACAGAAGTCTCTTTTATTAAAACAATGAATTCACTTGTGTAAGTTGGAAGAACTGCTTTTACAGCCTGAGGAAGAACAATCTTAAAGATTGTCTGCCACTGGCTTAATCCCAGCGAACGGCCTGCTTCTGTCTGGCCCGGGTCTATTCCCTGAATACCGGCACGGAAGATTTCTGTACAGTAAGCACCAGAGTTAAAACCGTATGCAAGAATTGCAACAAGAAGTCTGTTCAATCCCAGTGGAGCAAAGATTACAAAGTAAAAAATCATGAGCTGGGTAGCAAGTGGTATTCCCCGGAGTACAGTGGTATAGAGTTCTGCAATTGTTTTTAAAATCTTATTACCAGATACCTTCATTAAGGCAAGTAAAAATCCAAGAACGGTACCAATAAGAATTGCACATATAGCGATGAGAATCGTAATCCCCAGTCCCTGCACAATCAGCATATAGCGCTGACCGTTTATCATTGTATCAATAAAAGATTGAATCATAAATCTCCATAAAAAAGAAGATTCCCGCGTTAGGCGCGGGATTCTCGGAAAGTCGGCAAGCACAGCTTGCCTCTGATTCCAGGTTGAAAATTTATTTCAACCTGGAAAACGATGATGTCAAGGCTTTAAGCAAAGCGTGCCTTGACATCATCGTAGTCTACGTATCAGTTTAGGCATTATTTTCTGACAATAATTACCTGCTCAGATTCAAAATATGTTTCTGAGAAGTCTACGTTCTTTTTGCGTTCTTCATTTACAGACATACCTGCTGCAATGAAGTCGATTGTTCCAGACTGCAAAGCTGGAATCAAGCTGTCGAATGCCATGTCTACAACTTCAAGCTTCATATCAGCATTCTTTGCAATTTTCTGTCCCATTGTAATATCAAAACCAACGATATTCTTTCCTTCTACATATTCAAATGGAGGGAAAGCAGCGTTTGTTCCAAGCTTTACAACCTTGCTTCCTGTTGTTGCATCAGCAGCTGGAATTGTGATTTTTCCATCAGCAGGCATAAATGCATTTACGAGAGCTTCGTATTCACCATTTGATTTCATATTTGAAATTGTCTTATTGATTGAAGAAAGAAGTTCTGTATTTCCTTTCTTTACAGCAATTGCATAAGCTTCTTTGTTATTTGCAAATTCTGGATCATGAATAATCTTAAGATCTGGATTGCGTTCTACAATTGCTTTTGCCGGAAGTTCATCAAGAACTACAGCATCGATTGCACGATTCTTAAGATCAAGAGCGGCATCCATTCCTGACTTGAAAGATACAACCTGTGCACCTTCTACACTATCCTGAACCCAGGCTTCACCAGTAGTTCCAGCCTGAACACCAATTTTCTTTCCTGTAAGATCAGCTACAGAATTAATTTCAACTTTTGATTTAGCGCATCCTGTGAATGCGAGAAGAGCTGCCAAGGCAGCACAGATTAATGTCATTTTTTTCATAAAACACCTCTTATGCATTAATATACATTTTTTTGTATATTTATGCAATCTGATTACTTCCCAAAGTAATGCCACTCCCGTAAAAAATACCAGTCGCCAACGGAATGATGTTGTCGTCTGGTATTTTTTACTCCGTACCATTACTTTGGGACAATTACCTTACACAAAAAAATTATATTGATGCTCTTTCGCGGAAGAGGCGCCAGCCGTTTTCTGCCAGGATTACGGCCAAGAAAATTAGGGTACAGCCGAGCAGCATCTTTAATGTGAAAACTTCATGCAGAATCAGTGTGCTGAATAAAATGCCGAATACGGACTCGAAACTTAAAAAGAGAGATGCAATTGATGACTGTACGTATTTGAGCCCCAGATTCTGAAGGCTGAAGCCAACCATGGTGCTTAAGAGGCCAAGGTACATCATTGAACCGACAACTTTTCCGGTAAAGGCTGTTGACACTGGAAATGCACCATCAAAAACAGGGGCAGTTATCCAGCCGAATATTGCAGTAAAAACAAACTGCAGGAGGGTTAGAAAAAGTGGATCCCCTCCCCTGTGGTTAAATTTTTCTGTAAAGATGATGTGTAGAGCAAAAAAGATTCCACAGATAATTGTGAGGATATCTCCGACATTAAGGCCACCCGCATCTTCAGATCCAAGAGCCAGAAAACCGATACCAGTAATCGACATAAAGGCTGCAATAAAAACGTAAAAACGCGGAAGCTTTCTTGAAAGAATCCAGGTTATAAACGGAATAAAGATTACATAAACCGTTGTAAGAAAGGCGTTTTTTCCTGCAGTTGTGTAATCGCAGCCGATTGTCTGAGTTACATAAGCAAGAAAAAGAAAGCTGCCCGTAAAAATCCCTTGAAGCAGATAATCCTTATTGAGAAGCTTCCATTTTTTTAGAAAAATTAAAGACATTGCCAACGCCGCAATAGTGTAGCGATAGGCAATCATATACATCGGTCCAATATAATCGAGGCTATCCTTTACAGTTACAAAAGAATAGCCCCAGATAGTAGCCGCCAGCAGGAGTCCCGCACTGGCAGCCACAGAGATAAACTTTGAATTCATATGTTGTATATACTAAAGGGCTACAAAGGTCGGCAAGCATAGCTTGCCTCTGAGCCGTTCTTTCGATGAACCTAAATGTGTAAGGCCGCTGGCGGCCGGTGTTCTATAGCAAGGCGTTAAAAAAATTGCACTGCAATTTTTAGCCTTACCATCAACCCCGCTGTCGCAGCCCATTTTTTAACGGTTCTTCGATTTTAGGCTTATTTTACTTTAATTTCACCAACGTTTGTGTCTACCTTAATCTTCATATTGCCGCTTACACGGGAATTGTAGCTTCTCTTGAAGGAATTACCGTCTACGTTTACCTGACCAACATCTGTAGAAAGCGACATATTATATTCATCAATTGATTTTATCGGATTAATTTCAACCTCGCCCACATTGCTGGTACACATACATTCTTCAAAATCTACCTTTCGTACATCAATTTGACCAACATTTGTATCAATATCGATTTCTCTTGCAGTCAGTTCACGCAGCTTTATATCACCAACATTAGAATCAATTTTAATCCTATCAAGCTTAGCATTACTGGGAACTGTAATTACCAGTCTGCAGGCCTGACTTCCTGTATTAATCTTAGACTTTTTCTGTTCTGCCTGTTTGATTTCCAGAACGTTATTTTTTAATTCGATGAAAGGCTTCAGATAGGTCTTGTTGTAGCTTCCTTCAACAGAAAACTCAGGTCCCTCTTCGATTGTAATTGACATAACACGGGCATCAATTCTAAGCTCAGAAAAGCCTGCCAGCTTCTGGTCTATTGCATATTTACCGTTTACCATCTCATCTTCAGAATCGTCCTCTATCCAGCTGCTTCTTGAAAATGGATTAATTCCGCCCATATGCTTAGCTGTTCCATAGCAGATACAGAAAACAGTAAGAATTCCAAGTACTATCAATAAAATTGTCTTTTTCATTTTAACTCCTCCATCAAAGAACTATTCGCTGTAAGTCTTTTTTTCAGGCTGCTTGTTTTCACTGCCTTCTTTGCTTTCTTCTTTGGCTTTTGCAATTGCTGTTATACAGGTAAATACTGCGGCTCCAATAGGCCAGATAAGCCAGGTAATATGCCAGGCAAAGGTTATAAAGCTGATACAAAGATAAAGACAGGTTACAACCGGCCAGTAGCAGGCTAATACTGCACGTACTGTAGGGCTTTTGATTCCTTTTACCTTATCTTCTCTTGTTTCTTCGAACTCTGTAATCTCGTTTATGTGCAAAAGTCTTGAATATGTTTTTTTCAGGATACTTGAAAAAACAATCAGGAATACACCAAAACCTACAAAGACAAAGAGCATTGCTCCAGACATTTCATCCCAGAAGTGGCCGCCAATCTCATCAAAAACTGCCGCCGGTATAAAGCAGAGAATACACAAAAGAATTCCAACTGCATGCATTACTGCATAAGAAGGCATAAACTCGCGGTTTTTATTCTTAAGGTAGTCGATTGTAACTGCATCTATGCTGCAAGGCTCCTTCTTAATGTAGCGCCACTGTTCTGTAAAGGTATTTGAAAGTACCATAAGGACAACGCCAATTCCAATACAGATAAACATAAGTGCTACACCCACAATATCATTAACGTTAATTGCATCTGTAAGAATAGGAAATATTACACACATAATGCAGAGCATAATTCCGGCAGCTCTGAAGGCAGCAGCCTTTTTTACCCTTCCAAGATATTCAGTAATTTCTTCGAAAGCAATCTTCTTGCGCTGAACTTCTGAATACTTTGATGCATAAAGTATTTCCCTAATTCCAAGCTCGTCTGCCAGATCTTCAAGATTTCCAAAATTCTGAATTACGTCGCCAACTGCTTCATTTTCTGTTTTGCCGCTGCGAATAAGTTCAGAATACTTATCCTCCATCATCTGCAAAAGCTCAGACTTTGCTTTCATAACCTTTTCTGTAAGCGGTAATCCGCGGAACATTGATTCCAGATAATTCTTAATTGTTTCCATCTTCTTCTCCTTTACTCATCTCTGTTTATAAACTTTTCTATTACCTCTTTTGTGAGGTTCCATTCTTCACGTTTTTCTTTGTAGTAACTCCGACCTTTATCGGTTATGCGGTAGTAGGTTCGGCGTTTGCCGTTGTCTGCTTCCTGTGAATAGGATTCTACATAACCATTTGCTTCCATGCGGGTAAAAGCAGAATAAAGGGTTGTTTCCTTTATTATGTATTTTTCCTGGGATAAGGCCTTAATATCCTTGGAAATCTCGTACCCGTAAGAAGGCTTGTTTCGGAGTAAAAACAAAATCATTGTGTCATTATAACCGCGTATAACATCACTGCTGATTGCTGTCATATACACCTCCTCGAGCATTCATATTACGGCTGTCGTTGCTTTGTTTGTCGTTGCAACGACTGTCGTACTACGTCTGTCGTAGTAAAATATAACGCAGAAAAAGACTTCTGTCAAGAAAAAAAACTGTCACCCCGAACTTGTTTCGGGGTCTATATATAAAGATGCTGAAACAAGTTCAGCATGACAAGAATACTTTTATACCTTGAAAAATCCTTTAAAAAAACGCATATATGGTATAAAATAACAGTATTATGGCTACAACATCAAATTTAAGTGCAATAATCAGATATTATGCAGAAAAACAAAAATCTCCCTTTATTGATTTAAAGGAATTCTGTGCTTACGTAAAAAAATATGCAGAGCACCACGTAGAAGAACAGAGCGAGCTTGTAAAATATCTTGGTGACCCTACTGGTACTGTAACGGCTGAGCTGCAGGGACTTTCTGAAAAACATCTTGTTGCAATCATCAATAACAATAATAAAAAGACTATTGTTGCCATAACCTTTCTTTCCGCAAAATATGCAAATCTCTATAAAGATATGATGAAGACTGAGTCCATTCCTTATCCTCAGGCTTCTGATCTTCCTAAACAGTTTCCTAATCAGGTGCTTGAGCACAAAGCCGCAAGTCAATATATTCCAGCAATAATCGAAAAGGATAATTCAAAATCTCCCCTGCTTTATGTTCTGGATTTTGCCCGCGACCTGCCGCCAATGCTCCTTCCTGCCTGTGTTCCTGTAAAGGTTCTGCTCGATACCGCTCAGCAGAAGGTTCGAAAGATTCTTAAAAAAGAAGAGTTCCACGACTACTTCTTAAAAAAGCTGCGCTCTACAAATCCTACAAAAGAGATTTCCATCAAAAACTTTTACACTCACTTTGTTGATACTGAAAACTATCAGTTTGCAGAATTTCAGGATGGTGAAGATTATTACATCTGGAATCAGTCTCTTTACTATATCCGCCAGGACTTTGAAAAGATTCAGGACCGCACTGTAGAAGATACGAATATTCTTCAGGCTATTCAGATTCTTGAAACTCACAGTTCATACCTCAAGGAAAAATTCCAGAACGAACATAAACGCTCCGAGGCTATTAAGGAGCTTGAGTCTGCCCTTGCAAAGCCTCCTTACTTTTTCTCTATGCCGCAGATTCTTAAATTTCAGGATCAGAACGGCCGCCTTCTTTATGGTCAGTACACAGAAGATGATCTTAAGGAATTCCTTCAGAAAATGACAACCGACGGCGAAGCAAATGAGCTTCCTCAGCTGCTTGTTTTTAAGGTTGAATCAGGCACCCGCTATTACGTTTACAAGAAAAAGGTAAGTCAGGTTGTTGTACGTCTTTGTAACGAGGCTCATGATTCTGTAGAAAAACAGCTGGAAGACCACTGGTACGATGTAATGATGGATTATGAACGCCTGCCGGAAATGTCTAATGCCTCGGAATTTGAAGCGTGTCTGCATGAGCTTGTAGAAAAAAATTCTCCTATTCTCTATTCTCTTTTGAATGCAAACTTTATGACGATTCTTTCTTATGAAGAAAATGATGACAATATAGACGGCTTCCGCCTTTTTGTAGACGGAAAGCTTTTGCCTTACAGCGACCTTCTTATGCTTAAGAACTCAAAGATTTTTGCAAATGCTAAATCCCGTCTTCCTTTCTACTACACGATTCCTGTTATTTCCTGGATTATGAGCCTCTTTAACGGAAGAAGCAAAGAGAAAAAGCGGGCAACTTCTAATGTTGTCGTTGAAAAGAATCCTTTCGAAGAAGAAGAGAAAAAGTCAGATTCGGGACCTAAGCAGACAAAAACCCAGGCCCTTGCTTCTAACGCAAAGGCTATTGCTAAAGACCTGATTCCTGAAGGTTCTACCCTCGACCGTGAATTGAATTATCTCACAAAACAGTGGAATAAAATGCTTTCTAAAGAAGCCTACAATAATCTTACCGAGGATGTAAACTCTCTTATCCGCGATTATACAAGACGTGTTGTAAAGACTTTATCTGCTACTTCGTTTACAAAAGAACGTGTAGAAAACCTTGCAAAAACCCTGGTAAACACTCCGAATATGCAGAAAATAAAAGAGGATAAAGCACTTACAGAATATGTAATTTTGTACATTCTGCGCCTTGTAAGCAATTTCCAGTAATACATCCCCTGTCACCCTGAATTAATTTCAGGGTCTCATTTAGATGCTGAAACTAGATCAGCATGACTTTTTTGTTCGTTTTTTAACGATTTTTTCACTTTTTTTAAACTTTTTTTCTCAAATTTTGTCAAAAATGACATATCAAAACAATTATATATGTGTGAGGATTTTGAGTCCGCACTATGATTGCCCCGGCCGGACGTCATTACACATTTTATTTTTTAAGAGGTTATATTATGAACCAGTTAAATTCTTTGATTCTGGAAGGAAATCTGGTAAAGGATGCTGTACTCACAGAGCCGGTACCTGGTTTTAAAAAGTGTCTTTTTACAATGGGTGTAAACCGCTACTACAAAAACAAAAAAAATGAAGATGTAAATGAAGCGTCTTTTTTTGATGTAGAGGCCTACAATCAGATGGCAGAATACTGCAGTAAAAAGGCAACAAAAGGACGGGGCGTTCGTGTTGTTGGAAGACTCAAGCAGGACACCTGGAAGGATGACAGCGGTAAAACCGTAAGTAAGATTTATGTAGTTGCCGAGCACATCGAGTACAAGCCTGTAAAGAAAACTGAGGAAAATGCTCAGGAAAAAGCAGAAGAAAAACCTGCAGAAAGTGCAACTGCAGAAAGTGCAGAAAGTGCAGAAAATGCGGCCGCAGAAAATACGGTTACAGAAAAAGTTCCGGTGGAGGCGGAAGCTGTATTCTAGCGGCGTTTTCCTGTTTTTCCACCACGTCGTGTTTTTTGAGCAGCGGCGGCCTTGCGTTCTGCGGCCCTTTCATTGGAAAGGCGGTATTCTTCCATCTGCTGTGGAGAATAAAAGCCATCCTTCCAGTTAAAGCGCGAAACGCCGGGAAGCGGCTGCCCTTTAAGCATGGAGCCTGTAATTGCTTTTATCTGACTGCGTGAAACCTTTGTTTTTGAGAAGTCTACAAGGAGACGCTTAAAGCCCGATGAAGTAATGAAATCTGTTTTGTCGGTAATCGCAAAAGGCTCTTCCGGCATAACAAAAGAACCATCGGCAGTTGAGTTCACTTTGAACACAGAATCTTCCTTGTCTTCAAAATAGGTAAAATCGTAGTCAGATGGAAGCTTAAAGCGCATACGGAATAAGGCAGGATATGCAAAAACCGGAACCAATACACGGGCACGAACATTCTGCTCGTAAGTTGCTTCCAGATTGCGGCGGGAATTTTCGTATGGCATGATGAAGGCACCAACATTCTGGTTTTCAAGCCAGCTTACCGCCCAGCGGTTAAAGGTGTAGAGATATGGTCCCGCAATTATATTTACCTTAGTGCCTTTGAGCATCTGAAGGTGAGCTATATTGTTAGCTACAAAATTAAAATAGCCGTCTGCTATAAGCTGGTCCAGTTCAGTCTTGAGCTTATCTTCCTGAGCCGCAGAACAGAAGGGATCGAGAGAAATAAAAAGCTGCTTTTTAGAAAATGGCAGGACGGTTTTATGATTGAGCAGGTCATAAGAAGTTTCGCTGTTGTACTCAAGAATTACACGGACAGGTTTAAGTCCCTGCACGGCAAATACATCCTGCACAGAAGAAACCTGGGCATAGATTCCCTCCGGGAAGTAGGCAAGCTCCTTATTGGCAACAGGAGTAAGGTCTAGAATTGGCAGACGCTGGTCTTTAGGCTGCTTTCGGTAACGGCTAAGGTCATTAGGAAGCACACGGTTATAGCGTTTAGAATCAGCCTTAATCTGAAGAAGGTATACTTCATCGCCGACACTAAAGCCTCCAGGAATATCAATCCAGCGCTTTACGCCATCATCTTCAACTTCTACAGAATGAACCTTGTGGCTTACGCGGCCAGTATCATCCTTTTTATGCAGACGGATAGAGTCGCCCGGGTCTGGATCATAAGAACCGCCCTTAAGCAGGGCCAGCTGAATATGCTTCTGCTCGGCAGGAAGGTCATCGCTCATATTTTCTGAAATTGCGGCTGCAAGCTCTTTTGGAGCAGGTTTAACCGCAGAAATCTTACCCAGATAAATACCAGTTCCACCAGCCTGATCCGGATTCAGGATTGCGCTTGCCGCATTTTCAACTCCCTCCTCCAGAGACTTAAAGCCATACCAGTAAGAGGTTTTTGAACGGGCAAAATCAGAAGCGAGCATACGCTTTCCGGCCGCAATAGCACCTTTTTTATCTTCCTTGTAATGATCAATTACATAGCGGTAGGCAGCAACTACGCTTCCTACGTACTCGGCACTCTTCATGCGGCCTTCAATTTTAAATGAATCAACTCCCGCTTCAATAAGATCTGGGATTTTGTCGATAAGCTGCAGGTCGCAGGGAGAAAAGTAATAGCCCTGGCGGATACCACCCGGAACCTCGGCCGTATAAAAACGGCGGCAGGCCTGAGTACACATACCACGGTTTGCAGATTTACCACCCAGGAAGCTTGAAAAAAGACATAGACCGCTTTCACTTACACACAAGGCGCCGTGAACAAAAACCTCAAGCTCGGCACCTGTTTCACTTTTGATTTTCTTGATTTCTTCCAGGCCAAGCTCGCGGGCAAGTACCATACGCTTAACGCCGGCCCCCTGTAAAAGGCGGACTGCATTAGAGCTTTCCACATTCATCTGAGTAGAAGCATGGAGCTCAAGATCAGGAAAGAATTCCTGAGCCATGCGCATAATGGCATAGTCCTGCACAATAAGACCGTCTGGCCCTACCTCGTTCAGATATGAGAGAAAACGATAAAGACGCTCTGTTTCACGCTCTTCGCAGACTGTATTTACAGTGACATAAACCTTCTTCTGCTTTTTATGAAGGCTTTCTACAGCCGCTTCAAACTGGTTCCAGGCAAAGTTTGTTGTACGCATTCGCGCATTAAAGCTGCGCAAACCAAGATAAACAGCGTCCGCGCCTTCGCCGATAGCGGCATCCAGAGACTCAATATTTCCCGCAGGAGCTAATAATTCTACCATACGGGAAAATGTATCATAAAAACGCGCTTTATTAAAGCGTTCCCGGACTTACAGTTTTTATAGTCCAGTTCTCAACATTAGCCTTTACAGGATATTCAAAGTCCTGACCACTTAAAGCCTGAGACCGAAGCTGGCTGGCATTAAGCCTTGTAAAAGATTTTAAGGGAGAAGTCTTTATATTTAAAACCGCTTCCGAAAGGTCACCATTAACATAAATACCGGCCTCAACCGCAAGCCTTGCAAGTTCCCCCCGCCCCTTTTTCAGTTCAACCGCATCTTCGGCAGCATATATAAAGGCATCCAGAATAGAACCAGAAATAGAATCTCTGATTACAACAACATCAGTTTCATCATTAAGACGGGCACTTGTATTTTCAGACCATAAATCTCTTATACCGTTTGCATAGTGAGGCGCCGTAGCGGCATTAAGATTATCGTCAAGCTCATTTATGCAGCCGTCGCCCGAAGTTCTCAGATGCACAAGAAAAACCTCTCCCTTCTTAACTTCAATAGCCGGGAATACATATTTTTTCGCATCCCCGTCTGCCCCTCCGGCAAGCTCAAGCCCCGCAAGGTTACCGTCTGTCAAAGCCAGGATTTCTACAAATTCTCCCCTGTAAATCTGCTTACCGTTTTCAGAACCTTTAGCACCTTTAATCTGCAATTCTGTAAATACCAGTTTTGGTACACAGGAATTAAAACCGGTAAAGGGAACACAGTAAGTAAGCGAATTCCCAGCCCTGTCTTCCACCGTCCCCAGAATCTCATAGGCCTTACCTACCTCGTAGCGGTCCACCGCGCTGCAGGTTATGGTACAGCCGTCTTCAGAAAGAAAGCATTCTGCTTCTACCCTGCCATAGGCACCGCTGGCAGCCCTTAGGGCTGGCGAAAGCTCCAGAGTGTCAGAATGTTCAGAAGAATCCGAAATCTCTTTAAGCCTTTCTGAGACTGTAAAGCTCTTAAGCTTTATCTTTTCGGAAAAGGTAATCATCACATTCTTTTCATCAAGCACAAGCACCTCTTCCAGTACTGGCGAAACATAATCCCCGCCTACAAAAATAATACCTTCTTCAGAAACCTTGCAGGAAAAAGGCACTACACATAAAAGTGTAAGCGTAACCAGCAGAAGAGTCTGAAGCAGCAGGAGCAGCGGCTCCCTGATTTTTTTGAGTTTTGCGATTTCTCTAATTTTTTTCATAAAACCTCCATAAGGACTTTTGGTCCCTAAAAACAAAACACGGCCCTTTCGAGCCGTGTCTGAGTTTTTATGATTAATCAGATAAAATATATCTATATTAATATATGTAAAACTTAATCATTTCAGGAAGTTTTTTTCAAAATTTTTTGTTTTTTTACAAGTTTTTTAGAAGCTTGCGGCCTCTACCATGTATCTGATGGAAGTTCCTGTGTCATCCTCCAGCATCTTTTCAATTACAAAGATAAGATTCTTTTCTGACTTATCACAGAAGATTCTTTCAATCTTGTAATTTGTTACGCCCTTGCGGCTGATGCTTGGACTACCAATTTTTCTGCTGATAAGCACATTTCCATTTGCATCGCGTTTTTCGAGCATGATATAGAAAGATGAACGTGCATTCTTTCCGCTGCCGTTTACAGTAGGATACAATCTGATATGGTAAACATCTGCGTTCTCAAGGTCTGCACTGCGGAAATCTTTAAATACGATTTCATCAGTTCCTGTTTTATTTACATCATCAAGAATATAAAGCACGTGATCCATGTTAGCAGTTTCGCACTTCAAATCCTTAAAATAATAGAAGCTTTTTCCTTCAAGTGCTTCAAATACATCACGGCCATTTTTGTCAGCAGTTACTGCAGATGGTTTTGTTTTGAAAACGCCATTATCAGTATAATCATTGGCAGCAATATCTACCTGATAAAGCTCTGCCCAGCCCTGAAATTTCTTGTCGGTCTTACCATACTGGCCAAAAACATAATACCTTCCGTCAGCAGAAAAGCCCTTATCAACAAAGGTAGCAACATCACCTGCAGATAAAACAGAAAGTCCAATAATCAAAAACAGACTGCAAACAAAAGATTTCTTCATTTTAAAATCCTCCCAAGATTTCTCTATTAAATTTTCGGAAAAAAAAATAAACTCTTTACTATTATTTATCTTCACTGTATCTTTAAATTATGACAATCAGATTCAGAAACAGAATGACACTTATTTTCTTTATTCTTGCAGTTTCCTGCCTCATGCTGGGAACCTTTTTCACTCTGTATCAGTTTTTTTCTGATGGAATAGTTCTGCCGGAAGTTTATACAAAAAACCTTTCAAATCACTTTATTCTCCGCTATCATCCGGCCTGTGTATACGCAGGAATATTCATTCAGCTGGCTTATGTCAGTCTGACAAGCCTCATAATCTACCACAGCTTTGAAAAAACCCAGGCTCCAGACATGATTTTCTTTCTGCTTTTTCTTTTTGCCTGCCTTTGCGACAGCTCCCGCCTTCTGGTACCTGCCTTCCGCCTTTCCGGCTCCTTCTCGCTTTTCCTGCTGAAGCTTGGTAACCTTCATCTTTTTGCAAGGCTGCTGGCTCCCCTGGCACTTATGGGAACAACGGTAATGAGCACAGATGATTTCCGCCAGAACACAGACCGCAACTCTATAATACTTGTAATTATTGCCATGTTCTTTGCAGAAATGATTCCCCTGAACACCTCGGTAATTCTTCCAAACTTCTGCATTTCTTATGGTTATGAAAATGCAATCCGGGGCTTTTGCGGTTTAACTGCTTTGGTAAGTGCAATTTCGCTTTTCCGCACAAACAGTAAGAATGAATATAAGCAGATTATGACTATTGGCTTTATTCTCTTATGCTTCGGCTATTCTTTGATTTTTTGCTGCTACAGCATTCTGGCTTTGGCAGCAGGAGTTCTTTTATTGGGCAGCGGAACCTACATCTATCTCAATGAGGTCCACAAGCACTATCTCTGGATTGATTAAGGCGATAATCGAAGAACCTACTTAAATCATTATAAAATACACAAATCCAATAGCCGGCGGAATTATCAGATTATCAAAATCGGAAAGCGGAAGAATCTCTATAAACATAGCGCACAAGGCGACTGTAAGTGCAATTAAACAGTTTCCGCAGCAGCAGAAAGTAGAAATAAAAACTGCAAAAAAACAGGTAAGGCTGCCGGCTGCGGTTTTTCCGTGAGCCCCGGGAATTGTAATTTTACCGATTAGTTTTCCCATCAGACTTGCAAAACCGTCTCCAAAAGCAAGAGCAAAAATACCTACTCTCGCACAATCCAGCGGCAGAAGAAGAGCCGCTAAAAGGATTCCGCAAACAAGAGTAACCGGACCAAGTACAAAATGATTTTCATCGCGTTTTCTGGCGGCAATTTCTGTTACCTTAGAAATAAGGGGCAGTTCAATTCCTTTTGAGCGGAGAATCTCGCTGAGAGTATAAAAAATCAGGGCCAGTAGAAGGAGAGCGATTACCGGCCAGTAAGCGAGCTTAAGAAAAAGAGGAACAAAGCTTGAACAGATATGAATAGATTTTCTGAAGAGTTCCTTAAAAATCGCATTGAGGCGCTGTCTTTCTACAATTCCATAAATGGGATTTCTCTGACTGCTCATACACTTTATCCTAAGCTCTAAAGACGCTCATTATCGAGAAGTGTCTTTGAGATATCGGTATAAATTGAAGGCTCAAATTCAGGAATAGGATGAGTTATATACTTTATGTTCTGCTCAGCAAGGTTGCTGCCTTCAAGACGAACCATTGTTTCCTGATTACGGGTAAGCGCATCCCAGGCACGAACCGACTGGCTCAGCTGAACCATTGCCTGTGCATTAAGGGCAGAGTTTCCGGTACGCTTAGCAAGCTTGTAAAGAGTTACACCATAATTATTAGAAGCATAAAGATATGTATTTACAAGGTCATAATCCTTTACACTCGACTGAGGAAGCACAAGACCGTTTTCTGCAATCTTTTCATCAAGCTCATCGAGCAGCTGGTCATAGTAACCCTGTGCCGCATATTCATCGCCACGCAGATAAAGGGTATTTGCCATAGCAAGCATAAGGTTTCGTTCCTTTACATTTCCGTCACCAGACTTCATAAAGGCACCAAGGGCTTCCATATAATTCTTCTTCTTATACTGTATATAGCCTATTCGGTAACGGATTGACGGATTATCATTTTCCAGTTCTACAGAATACTTATAATTGAAGAGGGCATCATCATAGTCACCTGAGATTGTGTACTTGATATTTCCCATATCCTCATAAAGCTTTCCGATTGCAGGAGTACCTTCAAAGCCGGCATTATCACGCTCTGTTGTAAAGAGTGCTATTCCTTCTGCAAACTGCTCCTGGGCCTGAAGATAATATGTAGTTCCAGTATAGTGCTCTCCAAGCAGGCGGTAAGAATCTATGTATTTGTAAAGATCCCTCTTCTTCATAGAAGGCACGGTATTGAATTTTTCAATTGCACTTTGAAGGGTTGGTTCAATAGATGCAGTTTCGTTAGTCTGAATAAAATATTTTGAAAGATTATAGAGAGCAATAGAATTATTCGGATTAGTTTTAACAGCTCGTAAAAGAAGTCCGCGCAAGCCTTCAATTTCATAACGCAGATATTCCTCGGACGGAGCAAGCTCACCGTAATACTTATCAAGCAGATATCCACTAAGCTCTGTCCAGTCATCTGAACCAAGAGACTTTTCCCGCTTTTCAAAATGCTTCTGCATCTGAATTACTTCGCGCAGGTTATCAGTGCGGATGAAGTAACGCATCATGCGGGACATATAGAGGTCTGTTGCCTTATAAAGCTGGATTAAGGTTGCGTACTGTTCACGGGCAAGCTCAAGCTTAGAAGGATCTTTTTCTGTACCCCACTCCAGGAATACATCTCCAAGCTTTAAGATACCGTCTGCATCATTAATATGATAATCGAGAACCTCGCGTCTTACTATTTCTTCGGCCCTCTCGTAGTTGGCAAGATCGTTAAGCTCCATATCAGCATATTCAAGACCAGCCTGCTTGTCGTGCTTAAAGTAACGCAGGATATTCTGATACATATTTCCTGCACGCTGATACTGCTTGTGAGCCCGGTAGCCGCGGGCATACTTAAAGAACCACTTCTTATTAATGCGCTTCTTAACTGCTTCTTCAAAACGCATTTCTGCCTGAGGATATTCATCTGCCGCAAGCAGAGCAGAACCCTGTTGATAGAGGGAATTAGCCTTAA
>JAEEGK010012271.1_pt1 | contig 19505 bp, 7 predicted proteins | sample 8958771 | NCBI WGS metagenome assembly JAEEGK01 (sample SAMN16246547, study PRJNA631951) | gut metagenome | biome: gut microbiome; feature: rumen; material: SC-attached | host: Bos | place: Iran: Karaj | collected 2018-10
CAATCCCCAATCCCCAATCCCCAATCCCCAATCCCCAAAAAAATATTCAGATTTTTTTAAATATTAATCTTTTTTGCTTAAAATAATTATTTAAATTTAAAAATAAATTAAATTAAAAATTTAATTTTGTTAATTTAATAAAGTATATTTTTCATTCATCATCATCTTCATTAAAATAATCTTTAAAATTATTAATATCAATTTTGGGTTCAGATGTATTTAAATTTTTTCTATTTATATTAGATTTAGAATTTTGTGGATTATTCCTTGTTCTATTATTTGATATTTTTTTTTTTTTTTCATCAGATTCTTCAGATTCTTCATTATTTTCTTCTATTTTTCTATTATTTTGGTTGGCTTTATTTTTGATAATTTTTGGTTTGTTAAAACTTTTTTTTAAAATTTCATTATTTGTTTCCTTTAATTTATTAATTTCTTCAGATATTTCTTTCAATTTTTTATAATTTTTATTAATTTGTTCTTCTATTTTACTGTTTTTATTTTTATATTTATTATCGTCGTTTATATTAATTTGTTCAATTTTTTCATTAATTTCTTTAATTTTTTCATTATAATTTTTATTTGAATTATCAATTAACTTTTTTAAATCAGATTTTATTTCAATAATTTTATTTTCATTATCTTTAGAATTTTTCTCTATTTTATTTTCCAATTCATTTAATTTTGTTTTAATATCTTCAAAATCAGTTTTAGTTAATAAATTATTTACATCAAAATCTATAGAAGTATTCAATGTAGTATTTAACATTGCATTATTTAACATACTTGTATTATTATTTTCTTCATTAATTTTTTTTGTTATTTTATTAATATCATTCTTCAATATTAAAATAAATTTATAATTATTTTTAATATCTTTTGATAAATTATCAATTTTATTTTCAATAGATTCTGTTTTTTCTTTTTCTTTTTCTATAATATTATTAAAATTATTTAAAATTTCAGTTTTAATTTCTTCTTTTAAATTATTTAATAATTTTACTATATTATCATTAAAATTCTTTATATTATTAATAATTTGATTATTATTATTTTTGGCTTTAATTTTATGATTTTTAACTGTTATTTCTTTTATTTTATTATTAATACCATTTTTCAATATATTAAAATCATCTTCATCTTTTATTGGATTCGATTCACCATCAATAAAAAATTGATAATCATCTATATTTTTTAATTCATTACCATCTAAAGTATTATTGTTAATTCTTTTCAAAAAAATTTTTTTTAATTCTTCAAAACTTTCACATTTAAATTTCATATCAATTTTTAAATAATGTAAAACTATGTTAATTTCTTCATTTATTTCATCTTCCATATTTTATATATATATTTTTTTTAATTTATTAACTATTTATTACTTAGCTTTATATGTATTTATTTTTATTTAATATAATATTAAACAAAAAATAAAAATTAAATTTTAAAAAATAAAATAAATAATAAATGAAAATATATAATAGTTTATTATTTTTTTTCATTTTTATATTAATAAAGAAAATAAAAACTTTAAATAATCCTTTTACTTTACCATACAATTATCCAGTAACATTTAAAACAGATGTTAATACTGTTAAAATTATATTTCATAATAATATTTATTCTCTTACAATTGGCTCAGATTTAACTTCTTTAATTACATCAAATTCTGATATTATTTATAACTTCCAAGGAACAGTTTATAAACAAGAATCAATATATTCATTTTATGTTTATAAAGGTACAAATGCATTTGAAATTTATATTTATTCTTCATCCAATGTTTATTCTACTAAAATAAATACTCAAACATTAACTGGTACAAATATATGTTTATTTAGTTTTAGTTCAGAGACATTAACATATCTTTTTTGGAAATCAAATACAAATACAGTTTCAGCTTTAAAATATAATACAAATGGAATATTAATAATAAATAAAATAGATTTTCCAATAGAAATAGGAGATACAATAGATTGTAAAGCTTTTGATAGTAATAAATATATTTATTGTATATATTCAACATCAAATGATGTAACAAATAATTTTTGTTATTTAACTAAATTCAATAATGATTTATCTTCTAATTTACCAGTTTCATTAAGTAATAAAGGATGTGTTAATACGTATACTGAAAAAATATTTAATATAGATGAAACAAATTTTTATATATGTTATATATATTATACTCAAGAAATTAAATGTATGTATGGTAATGTAAATTCAGCTGGAAATTTTGAAATTGTTAAAGAAAGCAAAACAATTTTAAATAATTGTAATACAAATATATATGATTTTGATAAAAGTTATCTAAATAATGTAGATATTCTTGTATGTTGTAATGAAGAAAAAATATACATTCAAAAATTTAATAAAAATTTAGAATTAATAGATGATTTAATTACAATCACTAATTCAGGAAAAAGAATTAATATGATAACAGCAATTCAATTAAATTCAGGTACTTTATTAACTTATCAAGAATCTACTCAAAATAAAGGAGAATATAGAATATTAACAACACCAACTTGTTCATCTTATACAAATACTAATGATTTTTTTATTAATAGTTATTTACAAATTCCATTTACATCAGATAATATTTATAACTATAATTATGATAATGTTTTTATTGTTTTCAAAACTTTACCTTCCTCAGGAAAATTATATAATTCAGCTTCATTAACTGGTCCCAAAACTCCAATTGTAGTAAATAGTCTATATTCAATTGATGAAATATATTATGAAGCTCCTTCAACTGCAGGAAATATTAATTTTAATTTTGTTGCAAAAAATTCTGAAGGATTTGAATCTTCAACTTGCAATGCAAATATTAAAATAAATTCTTGCTATTCAACATGTTTAACTTGTTCTTCTCTTGGAAATGAAGAATATCATTTATGTAATGAATGTGCTGAAGGTTATTATTTTTTAAGTGTTACTGATTTTAGTGGGTATGAACAAAATTGTGTAAATGATTCAATGAATCCTTTAAATAAATATTTAAATACTGTTGATAATAAATATTATAAATGTCATATTTCTTGTGGAACTTGTTCAAATGGAATTGATTGTACTTCTTGTAATCATAATCTTCCTGATATTTATCATTGGAAAGATACTAATAAAAATGAATGTATAAAAGAAGCAGATAAAGAACCTGCAACATATTTAGATGAAAAAAATGATGTTTATTTACCATGTTATGTTTCATGTAGTAGTTGTAATAAAGGAGGAGATGAAAATAATAATAATTGTATAGAAAATTCTTGTGCTGCAGGATATTATCCATTATCTACTGATAAAAAACAATGTAGAAATGAAATAACAAAACCTATAAATTATTATTTAGATACTGATGTGTATAAACCTTGTAGTTCTAAATGTATTTCATGTAGTTCTTATGAAATATGTTTAAGTTGCAATAATGCAAATGGTTATTATGAAAAAAGAGATATAACTAATAATTTTGATGGAACATGTATAAATTCAAATGTTCAAAAAACAAATTACATAAATTTTTATTTCGATTCAACAAATAAAGCATATAAGGAATGTGAACCAACCTGTAAAACATGTTCATCTGGCTTAGAAGGAACAAATCAAAATTGTTTAACTTGTAATAATGGATTTTATAAATTTAATAATAATTGTTTAGCTTCATGTCCAAACGATTATTATGCTTTTGATTTTACACAATCATGCATATTAAATTGTCCTATATATACTGTTCAAGATACAGTTAATAGAAAATGTAAAAATTGTCTTGATGATAATTTATATTTATATAACAATAAATGCATATCTACTAAACCTGAAAATACTTTTATATGTAATAGATATTATAATGTATTAGATGATTGTTTTGAATCATGTAAATCTTGCGATAGAAAAGGAAATAAAACTCATATGTATTGTAATGAATGTGCTACAAATTTCTATCCCTTAAGTGATAATAGTTCACAATGTTATCCTCAAAATACTGAAAGAACATTAGTTGTTGAAGGATATTTATGGAATGAAGCTGGTTATTTTGATAAATGTTATGAAACATGTAAAACATGCAGTTCTACTGATTATACAGATTTAAACCATAAATGTATAGATTGTAAAGTAAGTTATGAATTAGATCCTTATAATAATAATAATTGTATATTATCATGCAAATATTATTGGTATCTTAATAATACAGCAAATAGTGTTCAATGTACCGAATCATATGTTTGTCCAGATGAATATCCCTATTTAGTTGTGATGACAAATGAATGTGCAACATCATGTGGGAATTGTTATAATTGCGGAACATTAACATATTATGAATATGAAAAAACTTGCATAACATTATGTCCTGAAAATTCAATAACAGATAAATTATTATATAAATGTCATAATTTAAATGATTCAGTTGATGTTTTCAATACTATAGGAAATTATATTAATTCGTTTAATCCTCCATCTAATTTTATATTATATAGTGATTCAATGATTTTTCATTTTTGTAATTCAACAGAAGAAGGTATTTCAAATTGTAATGAAATATCTGATTATTTAGGGAGTACAATATTAGATTTATCTAGTTGTTTTAAAACATTATCTCATATTGAAAATTATAATTCAAATTCAATATTTTATTTTGGAATTCTTGATATTTTTCGTTCTGACACATCAGCACCACAATTTGAATTTACAATATTAAATAAAACAGGAGCAATTCTTGATATAAACTATTGCAATAACGAAGAAATTATTGTTCATAAATCATTAAAAAATTCCTTAATATCTCAAACAGCTTTGAATGTTTATAATGAATATGGATTTGATTTATTAAATTATAATGATAATAATTCATTTTATAAAAATATATGTGTTTTATTTAGTACAAATTCAAGTAATTCTCATGATATTTTATTAGATGATAGATATACATATTATTATAAAAATATCGAATATAAATTTTGTGAAAAATTTTGTTCCAATATTAATTATAATATTGAAAATCAAAGAGTTAGTTGTTTTTGTAAAGGAAAAAAACCATATAGTGAATATAAAAACGAAGAATTTTTAATTGATCCAAAATATAATAAAAGATATGGAGATAAACCTTTTCAATATTTAAAATGTGTTAAATTAATATTTACTATTGATATATTTAAAAAAAATGTTGGAAATTATTTTATATTAATAATAATGTTTATAGAAATTATTTTATGTTTTATTTTTTGTCTTATTGGAAAAAAACCTTTATTTGCTCATCTAAATAAATTTATTTTAAATATAGAAGTTAATAATAATCAAAATAAAGATGCTGCTTCTTCAAATAGTTTGCATACTTATTCTAATTCAGAATCAAATAGTAATAGTGATTTGAATAAAAATTCAAGTTCTCAAAATAGTAGTAATAGTAATAAGAGTGGAAATAGTGTAAGTTCTTCTAAAAAGTCAAATAATAATAGCAATAATTTAGAAAATAAAAAATCAAATTCTTCTTTTAATCCTCCAAAAAAAAGAGCAAGTCAAATTTTGGAAGATATTAAATTAGAAAAAAATAATGATTTTAAAGAAAAAAAACAAATCGGTGAAAAATATGCAAAAACATATATAATGAACCAAAATTATATTGATAATTCTTATCGATCTGATAGTTATAATTTTGGAAATTTTAATAATTTGAATAATAATAATCAAGAAAAAAATGAAATTTTCCGAAGAAAAAGTATTGTAACTGGTTTAAATCCAAATGCAAAATATACAGAAGAAGATATTACAAAATTAGCAAGAGAAGCTAAAGAAGAAATGAAATTAAAAAAATTTCAAGAAGAAACAGCAAAATTTCAACAATATACTTATAAGCAATTATATTGGTTTGTTTTAAGAAGAAAACATAGAATAGTTAATTTAATATTTAAAAAAGATTTATATGATATATTTTCATATAAATTAAGTGTAATAATTTTTGGATTAAGTTGTGATATTTTTATTATTACTCTTTTTTATATTAATTCACATATTAGAAGACTTTATCATAAAGATCAAAATATAAATTTTTCATTTGAAATTGGAATGGCAATATTAACAAGTTTTATTGTGTATTTTATATTAAAAATTATAGATGCAATTATGGAATTTAAAACAGGTTTCGAAAAATATGAAGCTAATAATGAAATGGAAGAGGATTATAAAGAATATTTTGAAAATTTAAATAATATGATAAGGAATTTAAAATTGAAATTTATATTCTATTTTATAGTAATATTTTTATTTATAATTGGCATTTGGTATTTTGTAACATCATTTTGTGCTGTTTATCCAAAAACAATAATAAGTTGGGGTTTTTGCATAGGTATTGATTTATTTATAAGTTTAACCTTTCCATTTCTTTATTATGCCATTGCAGTATTTTTACAATATAAATCAATGGAAAATAATTATTACAAATTATTTAGTTTTTCAATGTTTTTAATTAAAATATAAATATTTATAAATGTATTGAATATATAAAATTTATTAAATAATTGTTATATATAAATTTTTTAATATAAAAAATAAATAAATAAATAATTTAATAATTTTTAAAAATATTATATTTAATATTTTATCACTACAGAATTTTACAATAATAATATATCTATATATTTTATATATGTAATATATAAAAAACTATTAAAAATCATTTAACCAATCATTACATCTTTTTTTATCATTTTCATTGGGTTCATAATTACTATCTTTTGTTTTTTTTGGATTATTTGCAACTATTTTCTTTAATTCACTTAAATAATCTTTATTTGAAGTACTTCTCAAATTATCTTCAACATCGACAATTACAGGTTTATAAGGAATTTGAATATTCATATCAACCAAACTTTTCCAATCATATTCTTTAAACCAATTATGATTTTGGGCCTTAACACCATATAATCTTTTTTCAATATCTCGTTCTAACATTAAACTTACTAAATTTATAAAATCTTTATCTTTTATATTATTAGAAAAAGTTAATTTTTCATTTTGAACAGCTTTATAAATTTCAGTTGGATCTTTTAAATCTGAACCAAAAGGTGTTTTTCCACAAGCAAATTCATACATACAACATGCAATAGACCAATAATCAACTTTATAATCATAACTATCTCCTCTTACAACTTCGGGGGCCATATAATGGGGGGTACCTATTAAAGTATGTGTTGTTGAACCATAATTAATTGTATCTTTTACTGTTCCAAAGTCAATTAATTTTATATATCCATTTTCATTTAATATGATATTTTCTGGTTTAATATCTCTATGAATAAAATTATTTAAATGTAAATATTCAACTACTTTTAAAAGACTTGCTGAATATAATTGAACTCTATTTTTATTTAAGTTATTTTCTTCTTTTAAAATTTTACTTAAAACTTTTCCTCGAATATATTCATTTAAAAAAAATACAAATTCTTTGTTTTTTAAAGATTTTACTTGTTTCATTAAAAATGGATGATCTAATATTTTTAATGTATTTCTTTCGTTTATAATTCCTTCATATAAATCATATTGAATTATTTTATTTAAAGGAATTGCTTTAATAGCATATAAACTTTTATTTTTTTTACTTTTAACTAAATTTACAAAACCAAAACTTCCTTTTCCTAATAATCTAATATTTTCTAAATCATCTAATTCAACAGTGTCATCTTCTAAGTTAATTTTATACTTTAAATAATTATTAAAAGCTGATAATTCTTTTAGAACATACTTATCAAATATTTTTGCATCTATTGCATAAATTTCACATTGACAATTTGCAACAGCTGAAGCAGTTCGAACTGGGCTTTTAATAAAATTAGCTCTAAACCCAAAAGGACTGTTCTCAGCTAAAGTTCTCATATATTTATTATTTACATAAAAATCAACATAACCACTTTTAATTATATAATATTTTGATAAATCTTTACTTCCTTGTGTTATTATTGGAATTTTTCTTTCATATTTTTCAATAGTAATTGCCTTTTCAATTTCTTTTATTTTTACTTTATTTAAAGGAATTCCAACATGTTTTAAAAGATCAACCATTAAATTATGACATTTTGCCTTTTTATCAGAAGATATTACAATTTCACTTATTTCCTTTCCATTGAAAGCTTCTTTTATTTTCTCAGAATTTGCATGAAGAATAAGACATTCAGGAAAAGCAGTTAAATCATTCATAATAAGTATTGAATTATGATTATATAACAGTTCTTTTTCATATAATATATCATTTCTTACTGCTTCATAAGAAGTTTTATTTGAATTTACAATATTTCCTTCTATAATACATATAACTTCTTCATTTAAATTCAAACCTTTTTTATATATCAATTCATTTGTTTTGTAACTATGTAATTCACAACAATTAAAAAGTTTCCATAATGTATTTATATCAATACTGTTGCAATAATAACTTTTATGAAAGCTTAATAAAAAAGCAAAAAAAGAAACATTTTTTATACAAAGATGTTCTTGAAAATAATTTATTAATTTATTATAAGATATACCATATAATTCAACATCATCCGAATCAGTAACTAAAAATATATTTCTTTCAAAAGATTCATTTAATATTAATTCTCTATGACCTATAATATCCCCTTTTCTTAATGTTTTTGCTATTTCATTTTTATGATATGTTGATACTTTTCCTTGAACAATTATAAATATATTTGAATTAATCATTCCATCAAAACATTTAGAAATTAAAGTTTTGTTTGTATCATAATTATAAATTACAATACATTCATTTATAAGATATTTTTTTATTTCTGGATAATTATTCATAAAAGGGTAGTTTATATTGAAAAAATTTTCGATATGTGTTAAATTTTTTTTACGAGAATATTTTAAAGCTTCAAATAATTCTTCTTTATGTAAAGCATATATTAAACAATCTGTTTCAGTATGGACTTCACATATTCTTGGAATATCATTTATTATTTCATATTCTCCAAAACAAGTTCCTTCTGTTATTTTATCATTAGTTTCATGATAATTAATAATATTTTTTATATTTGAATATTGACATGTTCCTTTGATTAAAATGTAAAAATATTCTGCATCATCAAAACTTTTTTGATAAATTGTAGTTTCAGGTTTTAATGAAATTTTTATTAATTTAGATAAAATTTTAGATTTTATATAATCTTCATCGATATATTTAAATAAATAATGTTTAGATAAAATATCTAATAAATTTTGTAATTTTGAATCTTTAAAATTATAATTATTCGTTGGATTTAAGGTTTTAATATTTGCTAATGTTAATATATTTTGTTGTTCAAAAGAGTATTGATTGTTATTATTATTATTATTATTAATATTATTATTAGAATTTCCTGAATTTAAATTTTTGCTTGATTTTTTAAAACTGGAAGTATTTTTTAAAAGAGGATTTGGACTTTTATTTATAGTTAAAGTTGAACTAGGGAATTTTAAATGAGTATTTGATTTAGCAATATTTGGTGTTGGAGATTTAGCAACATTTCTTTCTGATGTGTTTAATTTTTTAAAATTTACATTTTTGAATTTATTTGTTTGTCCTGTATTTTGATTATTTCCCATTTTTTATATTTGTTTTTTTTTATAAAAAATATTATTTATTTTTTATTTAATTAATTATTAAAAATTAAATAAAAATTAATATTAAAATTATTATTTTATTTTATCAAATAAAAATTGTTTAATATTTTAAATAATTTAAATTTTGTTTTTATTAATTTAATTTTTAATTTATTTTATCTAAACAAAGAATTAAATCAGTAAATTTTTTATTTTCATTTTTTTTAAATTCAATATATTTATTTAAATCAAAAATATCATTATTATCATTTTTATTTTCTCCTAAAATAATATCTAAAAATTTATTATTATTATTTTCATTTTTATTAATTTTATTCATAATTTCTTTATCAAATTTTAATTTAGTATAATCAATATTAATTGAATTATTTAATATTTTTTTAATATAAAATGAATCATTATTAATAGCATTTAAATATAAATCATAATAATTATAATCAACACTAATTGCAAATAAAATATTTTTATTAATTTTAACACCTTCTTTTATTAAAATTAAAATCATTAAACTTTTTAATTTATTAACATTATAATAAATAATTTCATTAAAATTTGAATTACTTATTTTTAAAAATTTAATATAAATATTACTTATATCAATAATATTTTTTATTGATTTAACATCTTCTTCTGTAATATCTTTTTCAATAAATTTTATTACATATGCATACCAATTTAATTCAATATTAAGTACTAAATTTATATCTCTTAATATTTTTTCATGTTTTATTATATTATTAATATCATTTTTTATATCTTCTTTTTTTTCTTCATAGATTAATGAAATTTTAAGTTGAAATAATTTACATAAACTTCCTAAAAAAAAGTTTGTTTTTGCAGAGTCTGCTATATTTTCCATTTTAATTAGTCCTGAAATATTTGTTTCTTCTAAATATAAATCAATTATATTATCTATTTCATTTTTGGTTTCTTCGTTTTTATTTGATAATAAAAAAAATTCAAATAAATCATAAAATATCATATAATATAAATTATTTTCAATTATTCCTGTATTATCTATTAAAATATTTAATAATTTTAATAAATTATCACATGCTTTAATTGCTGTTTCTTGTATATTTTTTTTAGATTTATGTGAATATAAAATTAATCTACTTCTAATATAAATATAAAAAAAATTAGTAAATCTATTTAAATTAGAAACTTTTAAATCTTTTAATCCTGGCCATTCATATTCTTTTGTTATTTCACATATTTGAATACTTTTATCAAAAATTAAATCCATTAATTCATTTGAATTTCTTTCATCTAAAATTTTTGAAATTTTTAATAAAACAGTTTTATATAATTCTTTTATATTTTTTTCTCTTTGTTCTTTATTAATCATATTAGATTTAATTGATATTTTTTCAATACTTTCTATAATTTCAGGATTTAATGAATTTGAACCTTGAATTATTTCAGATATCATTAATATTGAATAAAAATAAATTTAAAAATAATTAAAATTAAATATATTTAATTAATAAAGATAAAATATTAAGTATTATCTTTGAATCTTATTAATTTTTTATTAATAAATAATAATTTCTTAAATACAATTATTATTATAAATTTCAATCTTCAAATAAAATATCATATAATATAAAATATTCTTAATTAAATATTCTATAACTTAAAAAAATATATTTAAATCATTCTTAAATATTTAATATAATTTAAATATGGGAGCAACACTTTCAAATGATAATCGTTCAGATATTAAACCAGAACAACTTCGTTTAAAAGAACTTAATCCTTCTTCAATTCAAAAAATTAAACAAAGTTTTTCTAAAAACAATACAATTAAAATAGATAAAAAACAAGCAATGTCTATTTTAAATATAGACCAAAGAGAATGTGATATTATTTATGATTATTTTGATATGGATGGTGATGGACAAATAGATAATTATGAGTTAACATGTGCAATTGCAATGTTAGTTCATTCATCTTTGGATTTACGTGCTGAATTTTTATTTAAATTATATGATTTTGATGCAAACAATTTCTTATCAAAAGATGAATTAATTCATTTAATTCGTTCGATAACTTTAAGTAAAAAACGTCCTGTAATTTCTGCTGATATTGAAAGCCGTGCAAATGATATGCTTTTAGTGGCTGATTTAGATTTGGATAAAAAATTGAGTTTAAAAGAATTTCAAAGTTATTGTGCTAAAAATCGTGAAGTATTTTCAATTTTAGATGCATATGCACCATTATTAAAAAGCAATCCAATAGGAACCTCAAATATATCAACAAATAAATCAAATAAAAGATCTCAAATAAACAATGAAGATGAAAATGACATAGAAGAAGATGATAACAATTATGGAGATGAAGATGATCAAGTAAATTATCAACAAGAAGAATTTGTTGAAGGAGAAAATGATATAGCAGATGAAATGGACCCTGATTTATTAGAAGAATTAGCTAAAGACGAAGAAGCTAAAAAACGTGATGAAAAAACAGAAAATATAAAAAAAGGAGTAGAATATGCTGGAGGATTTGTAGAACAAGGAGAAGATGAAGCAGATCAATTTGGTGCATTAAAACCATGGATTACCAATGTAGTTAATACAAAACCAAGCAATTATGTACCTTCAAAATTAGATGGAACAGCTCCAGATGCATATTTAGAATTAGAATTTGTACATGGTTATAGATGTCATGATACTAGAAATAATTTGAGATATACAAACACTGGAGAATTTGTATATCATACTGCTGCAGTTGGTATAGTATATAATAAAGAAGAACATAAACAAAGAATTTTCAACGAACATTTTGATGATATAACTGCTCTTGCGATACATCCTAATAGAAAAATAGTTGCAACTGGAGAAATAGGTCCCTATCCTTTAGTAAGTATATGGGATATAGAAACAGGAGAAACTGTAGTTAATTTCAGAGAACCTTTACAAAAAGGAATTAATCATTTAGCATTTAGTAGAGATGGTAAATATTTAATAGGAACAGCTGCTGATGATAATCATAATATAGCTGTATTTGATTGGCAAAAAGGTCAAGCTGAAGATGTATCAACTGTTGACAACCCACATCTTCGTAGAAAAAAAGGTCAAACTCAATTTAAAGGTCCTTTATATGCTTATGCTGAAGGAGGTAGAGCAAATATTTTAGGGGTATGCTTCAATAAATCAGGTGATATGTTCGCATGTTGTTGTGTTAAAGAAGTAAATGTATTTAAATTACAACCAGGAAAATTAAAAAAACAAAAATGCACTGGATTAAGAGGAGCTAATTTAACAAGTATTATGTGTTGTGGTTATTTAAATAATACTTTATTATGTGGTTCAATTAAAGGAAAATTATTAATATGTGCTGGTACTTCATTTACCAAAACATTAAAAGCACATTCAAGTTCAATGAATAGTATATTCATAAAAGAAAATGATATAGGTTTCTTTACAGGTGGGTCTGATGGAAATATTTTAGAATGGGATACAAAATATCAAATTAAAACTAAAATATCAATTAATAAACCTGAAATTCATTCATTAAATCCAAAAGTTAGAAGTTTAGATATAGATTCAAACGGAAATATGTTAATAGGAACAAGAGGAGGAGAGATATTAGAAATAGAAAATGGAAATCCCACAGTATATATAAGAGGTCATTGGGATAAAGAATTATGGGGGTTATGTACCCATCCATCAAAAGATATATTCTATACATGTGGAGAAGATAAATTTTTAGCAGTTTGGGATGTTCAGACCCAAAAAATGATACAATATACCGTCTTACCAGAAGCAGCAAAACATTTAGCAATAAGTCCTGATGGAAAAGATCTTGCAGTGGGATGTCATAATGGTAATTTATATATATATGATGCAAATACTTTAAAGAACAAATATAAAAAAAAAGAAAAAACTCAAGTTAGTATAGAAGAAATGAAATATAGTCCAGATGGTACATATTTAGCTACCGGAGGTTTAGACAAAGCTGATGATGCATATCATCATGTTTATATATATGATGTAGGAAAAAAATATAAACGTTTGAAAGCAATGAAAGGACATACAAGTAGGATAACTCATATAGATTGGTCAGAAAGTGGAGATTATACTCAAAGTAACTCATCTTCATATGAATTATTATATCATGATGTTAGTACTGGAAGACAAGTAACAAAAATTTCAGCATTCGCTGATACTGAATGGAACACATGGACTTGTGTTTTAGGATGGCCTGTTCAAGGAATTTGGCCTGAATGTGCAAGTGGAGATGATATAAATGCATGTGATATAGATGCTACTAAAAGAGTTATTGTAACTGCTGATGATTATAGTAAAGTTAAGTTATTTAGATTTCCTTCACCTATTGAACGTTCAGCTTATAATGAATATAAAGGACATTCTAGTCATGTTACTAATTGTAGATTTTGTAAAAATAATAAACATGTAATAACAGTTGGTGGAAATGATAAAGCTATTTTCCAATTTAAATTTGGATTTGATAATGAGGCTGAAGAAGAAGCAGAAGATATACAAAATTTAGCTGACGAAGCTGATTTAGATGAAGATGATGAAGAAGATGTACCTGAAGGTGTACTTAATTTCAAAGAAGTTGAGGATTTCAATGCCGATGAATTCGGGGCAAGTAGACCATGGATAGGTGAAATGCAAGCAAGTAGTCCTAAAATAAAAATAAATAAAAATATGGCCAAAGCTCCACCAGAAAATTTAGTAAGATTAAATTATGTTTTTGGTTATCGTGCTTTTGATACAAGAAATAATATATATTACACCCAAGATGAAAATAAAATAGTATATCACACAGCTGCATTAGGAGTAGTAATAGATAAAAAAACAAATAAACAAAGATTTTTCACTCATCATAAAGAAGATATAGTCAGTTTAGCTCTTCACCCTAATAAAGTAACAGTTGCTACTGGACAAAGAGCAGCAAAAGGAGAAGCTAAATATATTGATTTATATATATGGAATGTAGATGACTTACCTGAAGAAACAGATTGTCTTTCTGACGATAGAGGAAATATACCAGATGGAGTATATGATTTAAAAGGAGTATTATTAAGAGCTATATCTGTTTTAGCTTGGGCACCAGATGGTAAGAAATTATTAGCAGGTGGTCAAGATGACCAAAATAGTATTGCTGTTTTTGATTCATCTAATTTAAGAAAAATAGCATTAGTTGGAACAATAAAAGTCGATGGTAAACCTGTTTTAGATTCAAAATGGTTAAATAATAATGAATTTATTTCAGTGGGTAAAACACATATAAAATTCTATAAAGTAAATGGAAGAAATATAACAGCAAGTAAAGGTATATTTGGTAAAGTAGAAAAGCAAGTTCTTTGTTCTGTTGTAGGTGCATTTAAAAAGGTTTTCACTGGTACAACAAAAGGAAATTTAATAACATGGGAAGGATCAAATGCAAGTAAATCAATTAATATATGTAAAGGTGGAGCAGTATATGTTTTATATTATTATGATAAAGATAAACTTTTATTTGCAGGTGGTTATGATGGAAATATTATTGCATTCGATTCAGCAAAATTAAGTGAAAAATACAGAATAGATATACAAAAAGTGACAAAAACTCCAACAGATGTTGCAATAAGAGCTTTAGATTGTAACTCAAAAGGTGAAATGATAGTTGGAACGAGAGGAGGTGAAATTGTTGAAATATCATTAAAAGATAAAACAATGTTAAGATCTATTATGAAATCTCATTATGAATATGAATTATGGGCTTTGACTATAAATCCAACAAATAGTTATGAATGTGCTACAGGTGGAGGAGATAAAACATTACGTATATGGGATTTAAAAAATTATAAACAAAAAGGATTTTTAATGCTTCCCGAAGATTTCAGAGCGATAGATTGGTCTTCAGATGGAAAATTCATAATAATTGGAACTTTAAATGGATTGATTTATTATGTTGATGCTAATAATTTAAAAAGAAGTTCATCATTCCAAAGTATATTCTATGGAGAAAAAACAAGTAAAAAAAAAACAAAAAAACAAATTGAAAAAGAAAAAACAAATCCAGCAAAATGGATTCAAGAACTTAAAATAAGTCCTAATGATGAATTTTGTGCTTTTGGCTCACATTGTGGAATAGGAAATACATTTAGTAAAATTCAAGTATTAAAAATCACAGGTAATATTAATAATCCATTCAAAAAATATGCAACAATTGACCCAAAAATAACCTCAGCAACGACTCATTTAGATTGGGGAAATGATAATGATAGAATAGTAGTTAATTCATTGGCATTTGAATTAAAATACATTTCATTAGGAGCAAAAAGTGTAATAAAAGCCTCATCAAATGTTTATGAAGATGATATGTGGCATACATGGACATGTTTATTTGGATTCCCAGTTCAAGGAATTTGGCCACCTGCAACAACAGGTTATTATGTTAATTATACATGTATGAGTAATAATCATAAAGTAATTGCCACAGGAGATGATGATAGTAAAGTTAAATTATTTAGGTCTCCTTCGGTGGTAGAACATGCTGATTTCAAATCATATGCCGGACATAGTAGTCATGTTCCTAAAGTAAGGTTCACTCCAAATGATAAGTTTTTAATATCCGTTGGAGGAAATGATAAGTCTGTGTTTATTTGGGAGACTGATTTTGGACAAGATAATGAAGAAGAGAGAGATGATGAAAATGTTGTTGAAGAAGAGCAAGAAAATAATGAAAATGTTGAGGAAGAAGAAGAAGAAATTGAAGAACCTCCAAAAAAAAAGAAGAATAATAATAAAAAAACTAAAAAAAAACCTGAACCAGAACCTGAACCTGAACAAGAAGAAAATGATGATGTTGTTGAAGAAGAAGTAGAAGAACCTCCTAAAAAAAGAAAAAAAGCTCCAGGAAAAAAAGTGAAAATTGAAGATGATGATGTTGTTGAAGAAGAAGTAGAAGAACCTCCTAAAAAAAGAAAAAAAACTCCAGGAAAAAAAGTAAAAATTGAAGAAGAAGAAGAACAAAATGATGAACAAAATGATGAACAAAATGAAGAACAAAATGAAGAACAAGAAGATGAGGATAATGTACAGGAAGAAGAAGAAGAAAATGAAGATAATAGAAAAAAGAAGAAGCAGCGGAGGAATCGCACAAAAAAATAAAAAAGATAATATTCAAAAAGAACCGTCTAAAAAATCCTCCAAAATAAATCAAAATCAAGATGCGGTTCTTTTTGAAAATGAAGGAGGATTTAAAGAAAACCAAGATTATGAAGAAGCAGATAATGCAGGAAATCCAGATTCAAATTTTGTTACAGAACAATGGAGAAATACAATAGAAATTCCTGATTATTTAAACGAACAAAGTATCAATCCACCAAATATTGATATTAAATTAAATCACGTTTTTGGATATAGAACAAAAGATGTAAGAAATAATGCAAAATATTTAAACCAAAATTCAATTATTTATCATGCAGGAAATTTAGCTATAATTCAAGATTTAAAAACAAAACAACAAAAATTCTTCTCACTTCACAAAAATGATATAACATCATTTGCAATAAATAAAGATAAAACATTATGTGCAACAGTAGAAAAATGTGAAGAAGATAAAAATTGCATTTTAATAGTTTGGAATTCAAATTCTTTAAAAGAAAATTTCAGATTAACAATTCCAGCAGAATGTATAAAAGACATGGAATTTAATCCAAATTCATCTCTAATTGCATTAATAGGAGTATCAAATGATCAATATGGAATATATATAATAGATACTAAATTTCATGTAATATTATGTGAGCAAACAGGAGATAAACATAAATTATTAGATCTAGTATTTAGAAACAATGATAGTTTCATTTCAGTAGGTATTAAACATTGTGTATTCTGGACAATTAAAGAAAATAAATTATTCGGAAAAGAAGGTGTCTTTGCAAAAGATATAGATACTAAATTAGGTGTGGTTGTATTGTTTAATAATCAATATTATATAACAGGAAGTGCGACTGGACAAATTTTAATTTGGGAAAATGAGAAGATTAAAACTGGTAAAAAAATACATAGTAGAACTGTTGATACTTTATTTGCTAATAACAAAATTATAATTTCAGGTGCGAGAGATATGAGTTTTGTTATATTAGATAAAGATTTAGCTGAATTGAGAAGAATTATATTAGATATTAATTCATTAAAATCAGTGAGTCCTAATCCAAGAAGTATAGATATGTTAACAGATTCAGAAAATAAAATATTATTAGGTACAATTGCAGGAGAAATTTTTGAACTAAAATTTGCGAATGATATATTAGATAGTGACTATATATCTGAAAATTATATGAGTAGCCATTATTCTACTTTTTCTAAAGAAAAAAATCAAATAACTGGTATTGTTTATTGGAAATCTAAAGATTTATTTATAACTTCTTGCGAAGATGGAACTGTTCGTTTTTGGAATTGTAATGCTAATAAATTAGAAGATTATAAGAGATTAGATAAAAATGAAAAAAGTAATGAAGAAATGAAACCAACAAGTATAGCATTAAGTAACAATGAAAATATTTTAGTTGTAGGATTTAATACAGGTAATATTAGTTTATATAATACTAATGATTTTGAATTAAGAAAAGAAATAAAAGATAATAGCAAACCAATTACTTTAATAAAATATTCTCCAAATAGTTCTTATATAGCTGTTGGAACTTCAGATAATAATGACATTTCAGTAATTAAAATATATAATTCAAATACATATGAAACAATTACTAGATTAATAGGTCAAAATGGACCTATAATTAATCTTGATTTTTCAATGGATTCACAATATATAAGTACTTCTTCAGAAATAGGTGAATTAAGAATATTTAGTATACCAAAAGCAGTAGAAATTACTAAATATGATAAATTCAAAGATGAAGAATGGGATAGTTGGACTAGAATATTTGGATGGCCTTTGATGGGTTATTATGATGCAAAGGTAGGTAAAATAACTTCATGTGAGAGATATGAAAAAAAGGTTAATAATGAAAGAATAATTGCAATTGGTGAAGAAAATGGGTCTATTAAAATATATAAATATCCTGTTATTGCACCTAATCAAACTCCTGTTTTAAGTGAAATTACTCATGGTGAAAAAGTAAATAATTTAAAATTTGCTTTTAAAAATAAAAATGAAGATTTAGTTCTAATGTCTTCTTCATCTGATGGTGTTCTTTATAAATGGATTATTACTAAAAATAAATAATTATATTTAAATATTATTTTTATTATTTTTAAATTATGGATTTTTTTATTATTTTGTATTTTATTCAAAAATATCGGATTAAATATATTATTTTCATTAAATATATTTTATTTTATTACAAATTAAAACTGATATCTTTTTTATATTTTAAATAATAATAAAAAATTAAGATTCGATTATAACTAATCGAATAAAAACAAAAAAAAAAGGAGAAGAACCAATAATTAAAAAATTTTTTTTCATAAAATATAAACTAAATTTAATTTTTTTAATTCTTTAATAAGATAATTTTTTATATTATACTAAACATTCTACAAACTCCAAATAGTAATTATCATAGTTAAACCAAACACAATATCCAACACAAAATGTTTTAAAAAAATGCCAAAATCCAAAGCCTACTTTAGAGAACTCTAAAAGCAAAAGAATAAATAGACCAATAATAATAAACTGGAATATTACGTTTAATACTATATCAAGTTTTATTTGTCTTTCACTTCTTAGTGACATTACCATATAAAGAAACATTAACACTATTAAAAAGCAAATAACTAGTTTAGTTATATCAAAAAGAGATAATGTATTAGAGGAAAGAATGTAATATATATCAAATGAAGATAAAATGCATACTGTTATAAAAATAAACAGAGAGAAAAAAAAAGCGTAACCGATACAAATACTTCTTCACCAAGACCCATTTT
>JAEEGK010012272.1_pt1 | contig 19504 bp, 16 predicted proteins | sample 8958771 | NCBI WGS metagenome assembly JAEEGK01 (sample SAMN16246547, study PRJNA631951) | gut metagenome | biome: gut microbiome; feature: rumen; material: SC-attached | host: Bos | place: Iran: Karaj | collected 2018-10
ACTTCTGCGCGACAAGCCCTTTGTCACCTTCTCTGAAATGGCAGAACAGTTGTCGGTAAACCGCTCCGCTGTTCAGAAGCAGATAGAAGGATTCCGCAAGAAAGGCTATCTTGACCGCCGTGATGACGGCAGTTGGCACGTCCTTGCGTTGAATTCGAGGGTGGAATGAAAAGTAAATCGAAAACTTGAAAATACACAAAAGGGACTCTTTTGTGTACAACACTGCAACGCTGCAACAGCGAGAGCAGAGCCAAGCTCGCTTGAGCTATGCCGAGCGCCAGCAGGGTCGATGGTAGTCAACGCTGCAACAGCGAGATGTATATTTTTTCCCACATTGTGGATAACCTGCGAGTTATCCACAATTTTTATATTATTAACCATTCCGGTGTATTAGCGTAATGGGATTTTTTATACCTTTGCAGTCCCCTATGATGATAGGAAGAAATATCTGAAACAATCTTAGTTATTAAAACAAATGGTGGACTACAAAAATATACTGACTGGAGTGGCTGAGAGGCTTTCCAGTTTGAGGGAAGAACGGCCCTCGGCGGGTACGAGATACCGGCTGATGGGCGTGTTGGCGGACATTATGGAGGCAGTGGAAATGCTGTCGAAAGAGGTATTGGATCGTGTCAGTCAGGAGGCCGTGCTGGACGCCGATGTTGATGCTGACTTCGACGTGATGAGCGAAGAGGTGTTGTCGTGGGAACTGACAATAAAGAACGACGATTTGCAGGAATTGACACAGCAGGTGAACGACGCGCTGGGCGGGCTGAGCAATGTGCTGTCGCAAATAGGCAGTCAGCTGTCGCGACATCATAGCAATGAGGAATATGCACGACTCTATGAGCAGGAGAAACGACGCTATCTGGGCTCGAAGACGGCAAAGTCGGCGCGTAAGACCTTCGACGAGTGGAAGGAGGACCAATGCTACGGCACACCGAGTCTGGAGGATATTGTCGATTACGCTTTGGAGAAGCTGGTGCACATGTTCAACAAGGGTGTGTTCAGTGCCAGGGTGGAGCACATACAACGCACCACACGCTATCCGGGCGAGTTTGACTTTGAACAGTTGGACGTGGACGCAGAAAGCAGAAAACTGATCTACAAGAACTATGCCGTCCTGCGCAAGTTAGTTGACTATACCGACGGTTTTCTGGTGGTGAATGCGGCCCGTGTAGGTCAGCATTTTTACGCCAGTCGCCGCGAGGAGAAGGCGAAGGCTAACCGTACGAATTTCCTGAAGTATATGCACAAGATTGATATGGTGCAGCAGGAGCGCAAGAAGCTGCTGGAAGCCGAGATTGTACAGCAGGAGAGTCCAGAGAGCACAGTGAACTATTTTGCACCGGCCAAGAACCTGAAGGTGCTGCTGAGCGAGGAATGGTTCGAGATACACCGCACGGATAAGCGCTACGACCAGCGTTGGACAGAGAATTTTGTTAATGGGCTGATGAAGTCGGAGCATAGGGACTATCTAGCTGCAGAGTGGAGCAAAGGCAAGCGACAGGACTATATACGCGGTTGCGTGCTGGGACTGTTGAAGGAGGGAGGTGTCATCAAAGGCAGTATGGACAGTATAGCGCGCAGTGCCAATGTGTGCGACAACTACCGGACATTCAGCCGATATATGGGTCAATGCCGTCAGGAACCCTTTGCAGAATGGATTCTCAACTATGTCCGGCAGTCGGCATAAAGTGTACTTTTGCGATTAAGGCTTGCGATTGAACGACGAGGGAACGTTCAGTCGCATTTTTTTTATTTTCTCTCTTTCATCTTTGTCAAAAGGTTTCCGAGGTGTTTTGTTTTGCGATTGGAAATGCGATTGATTTTTGATTTTTCAATCGCAAAATCGCATCCTATCTTTGCATCGTGAATCAATCACAAGTGCTCTTTGACTTTGCTGAGACAACGGACACGACGGGAAGGCCCGGACGAGAAATTAATGCTTAAACACGAAAAACAAAACCCTGAGTTGAAGTGAGGAGGATGTTCCCGGGTAAATGCGCAAAGATTCCAACCTTTTTCTCGCTTAAAACTCAAACACAATGAAATCAAAAACTGAAATTACAATTTTTACAAGTGATATTTTCGGCGAGATTCGTACTTGCCAAGTTAATAACCAAATCATGTTCGCGGGCAAAGACGTGGCTACGGCGCTGGGGTATAGAAATCCTTCGAATGCACTGCAAGTGCACGTTGACCCTGAGGACAAAACCACATACCTGATTCAGGTATCTGGTTCTAACTACAAGACAAACGCGCTGTTTGTCAACGAGTCAGGCCTCTACGCGCTCATCCTCTCGTCGAAGCTGCCGCAGGCCAAAGCTTTCAAGCGCTGGGTAACAAGTGAGGTACTGCCACAAATCCGACAGACGGGCGGCTACATTCCTACGAAGGATGCTCAGGGCCGACAGCTCTCCAACGAGGAGATTATCGACAGGGCCGACGCCATTGTGGGGCGCACGCTGCGCATGCTGAACGAGGATGCCGAGGACACGCTGACGGCTACTCAGGTGGCTAAGACGTTCAACATGACGGTATGGGACTTCAACGCCGTGTTGCGCGACATGGGCATCCAGTATCGCAGGGGCGGCCGCTGGAACATCTCTGACGACCTCGAAGGACGCGACCTAGTGCGTCTGCGTACACACGTATCCTATAGTTTAAAGGGCCAGAAGAAGGTGAAAGTTTACATGACGTGGACCCTCGATGGCTTGCGATTTCTTAATTCTAAACTTGGTTATCCTAATTTCTAAACAACTATGAGTGTACACATGATCTATTACAAGGACGGGGCAAAGATGATGCGCCCCGTCCACACCCGAAAAGAGTATCTGGCCCTGCGTAATGGAGGCGAACAGCAACAGTTGGTGCAGCGTATTCGCAACGACGAGGATGGTTTGAAACACAAACTGTTGCAGCTAAACTATAGTTGCCTGCCTAATGACGACGGCACGCTGAAAGGCAGCAAAAGAATGAGCACCACCGTGGGGATGGATATCGACTTTGTGGCACCTAAAGAACTGTCGACCGAGGAGCAGCAGGCGTGGCTCAGCGAGCGTATGGCGCGGGTGCCAGAGCTGGTGATGAACAAGAAAGACGAGCTGGGCTTGCAGATGTTTGAACGTTCGGCCACCAAGGGCTATCACCTAGTGTTCAGTCGCCGCCCGGAGCTCTCGCAGGAACAGAACCTGAAGTGGGCCAGCGACCTGCTTGGCGTGAAGTTTGATGATAACGCGAAAGACATCACTCGCGTGTTCTTTACGACGACGGCAAGCGCTGAGGACCTGCTGTATCTGGACGATTCCCTCTTCGAAATGGCTGAAAGTACACAAAAAGATTGCGAAGCCACACTTCGATCTTTAGTCGAAGAACCGTCCCTTTTGTGTACTTTTCCGCAGGAGTTCAAGGGCATTCCTTATACATCTATTATCGCTGAGTGGTGGCATCGCAACGGTGGTGAGCCTGCCGAGGGTGAACGTAACGTGAAACTTCACAAACTGGCCGTCAATCTCCGTGCCATCTGCGACAACAAGAAAGAGGTGCTGATGCAGATAATGCCTCGCTTCGGACTCTCTGATGTTGAACTTCGCAGCGTGGTTGACTCTGCCTGTAAAGAGCCTCCAAAGGGTATTTCGAAGGTGATGCAATCCATCGTTGATGCACTCGAAATGGGAATTTCTTCGGATGAAATCGAGGATGCCGATGAAGTGGCGGCAGCAAATTCTTCACTCTTCACTATTCACTCTTCACTGAAAAAGCTGCCCATCGGTCTCAAAGAGTCGCTTGCGGGTGTGCCCGTCTCGATGCACATGCCGGTGCTCTGTTCGGTGTTGCCGTTGGCAGCGGCATACGCCGACCAGGTAGAGGTGCGCTATTGCGACGGCGAGATGCAGAAGTTGGGCATGATGTCGATTATCTACGGCGAACAGGCCTCGGGAAAATCGGTGTGTAAACATGCCGTGAACATCTGGAAGCGTCAGTTTGACGAGGAGGACGCCTTGGCTCGTAAGCGTGAGGACGAGTGGAAAGAGCGCAAGAAGAGTCGCAAGGCTAACGAGAAGGCTCCTGAAGACCCGAAGGTGCTGATTCGCGTGGTGCCTGTAACGGTGAGCTGTTCAACGCTCTTGAAGCGCCTGAAGAATGCCAACGGGCATACCCTGTACAGCTTTGGCGAGGAACTGGACACGCTGCGCAAGACCAACGGTGCCGGCTCGTGGTCGTCGAAATACGACATCTATCGACTGGCTTTCGACCCGATTGACTCGGAGTGGGGTCAGGATTACAACAGCGACCAAGCCGAGAGTGGTGTCGTGAAGGTAGCTTATAACTGGTCGATGCTGGGCACCAGCGGGGCCGTCAGGAAGTGCTTCAAGTCGGACAACGTAGAGAACGGTCTTTCGAGCCGTATCCTGCTGGCTGAGATGCCCGACACCTCGTTTGCCAAGATGCCCCGCTACGGGCGTCGCTCCGCGGAAGACGAGGCGAGGATTCAGGAGGCGGTGACACGATTGCGCTCGTTTAGCGGCTATGTGGATACCCCTCGACTGCGCAAGGCCATCGACCAATGGGTAGAAGAGCAGCGCATAGTGGCACTGAAGGACATCGACCACGTGAAGGATACCTACCGCCGTCGTGCTGCAGTCATCGGCTTTCGTTGCGGAGTCATCTTCCACCTGCTAGGCCTCCCCTCAATCCCCTCCAAAGAGAGGGGAAGCCATGAGTCGAAAGCCTGTATTGACTTCGCCCTGATGATGGCCAGCTACTGTCTGCAACAGCAAATCAAGGTGTTTGGTGTGGCCTTGCAGAATCAGTATGTGGATGCCGAGACGGAATGCCAGCGCTATGGTGCCAACAACAGCATCTTCGACCAGTTGCCGCCTACGTTTACGGCTGATGATCTGGCGGCATTAAAGCGCAACAACGTGCCCCGCAACTCAATCATCAAAATCATATCGCGCTGGAACCGCGACGGTTGGGTGGAGAAGGTGGACTCGAAGTTGTGGTCGAAGAAGAAAAGTGACAATGACAAAGTGACATCGTGACATTAAGCACTTCGTGCAGTTGAAAGTTGAAAGTTGAAAGTTGAAAGTTATGGAACTGATATTGACAAGAATAGCAAAACGCAAGACCTACACCATTGGTCGACTGTATATTCAGAAACACGTAGATGACGAGTATCTGGCAGGAACGGAGAACGAATATTTCTGCGACACACTGGAACCCACTTGGCGCGACTACAAGAACGGCGCCTATAAAATCAAAGGTAAGAGTGCCATCCCAGAAGGTCGCTACGCCGTGGTCATCTCGTATTCGCCCAAGTTCGAGCAGTGGCTCCCTATCCTACTCGGCGTACCAAATTTCGAGGGCATCCGCATCCATGCAGGCAACACCGCCAAAGATACCGCAGGCTGCATACTCGTAGGTAAAAACAAACTCGTGGGGCAGGTTGTTGACTCGCGCATCTGGGTGCATCGCCTGAAACAGAAGATTGTCGAGGCCAAAGACCGCGGTGAAGCCGTTTGGATAACGATAAAATAACAGGAATATTTAAAAAATTACAAAAAACACGGACAAACGATACAATGACAGGAGAAATAGCGTAAATTTGCCGACGGTTTTGAGAGAACCACTAAACATTATTATTAATTAAAGGAGAAAGAAAAACTATGAAGAAAATCGTTTTCGCAGTGATGGCTATGGTTGCCATCGGATTTACAGCATCGTGTGGTAACAAAACTCAGCCTGCCGAGGTGGCTGTTGACTCTGCGGCTATCGTTGACTCGCTGGCCAGTGCTGCCGCTCAGACAGACATCGACGCTATCAACGCTTTGTTGAACGGTGGCGACGCAACCAAGTTGCAGGAGGCTCTGGCTGCCGTCAAGGAGAAGGTGGCTGCACTGATTAAGGAGAATCCTGAGGTGGCCAAGGAGTATGTTGCCAAGGTGCAGGACTTCCTGAAGGAGAACACCGACAAGGTGAAGGCTATTGTGGGCGACAATGCTGCCGTACAGACGGCCGTCAGTGCCATTACCGAGACTGAGCCTGCCGACATTGTCAACGGACTGCTGAGCACCGTGGGCGAGGCTGCCACAGAGGTGAAGGACGCTGCCGTAGATGCTGCCAACCAGAAGGTTGAGGAGGGCAAGCAGGCTGCTCAGGACAAGGCTAACGAGGTGAAGGACGCCGCCAACCAGAAGGTTCAGGAGACCAAGGATGCTGCCAAGCAGAAGGCTAACGACGCCATTGACAATGCTGCCAAGGACGTGAAGAAAGGCTTGGGGCTTTGATGATGGATGATGTAAGATGTAAGATGTAAGATGTAAGATGTAAGAGTGAAGAGTGAAGAGTGAAGAATCGGCTTCGCCGGTAAAAATGGAAGAGTGAAGAGTGAAGAGTAAAACTTTTCGCTGAAGAAAATGGGCGGTTCGCTGAATATTTTTGGCGAATCGCCTTTTTCTGTTTATCTTTGCAAACGAAATGAGACAAAAGTTATAACTCTACAAAACAAACAGCAACATGAAAAGAATGATGATCCTTACACTGCTGTGTGCCCTCTATCTGGGAGCACGGGCAGCAGACTACAACTACCTGGTGTTCACGCTGAACGACGGTAGCGAACAGGCCATCGTCGCCAACGGCCTGAACATCACGTTCACGGACGGCAACCTGGTGGCCGCAACAGCCAGCGAGACGCTGGCCACCATCCCGCTTGCCACGCTGCAGAAGATGCAGTTCTCGGAAAGCACGACGGGCATCAGCGACCTGCCGACGGACGGCGACGACGACATCAAAGCCATCTACGACCTGCAAGGCCGCATGATGCCCCTCGACACGCAACTGCCTAAAGGCACGTACATTGTGAAAACCAGCCGTAGAACCATTAAAGTGCATGTGAAATGAAAAAGATGCTCCATACGTTAGCCGCCGTGCTCGTCGCACTGACGGCACAGGCACAGACGCTGAACGTCAGCGTAGGCAGCGTGACCGACCAGTACCCGTCGGCACAGACAGGCGAGATGACCTTTACAGGCGGCACGCAGATGACCGTCATGGGCAAGACTTACGACATCAGCCAGATAGGCAAGATGTGGACCGACCAGACGCAGGTCAAGGACAACGAGGTGAACGTGGTCTATAGCGGCGACGCAGCCCTCGTCTATGTGGCCGGCAACATAGCCCGCTACGTGACGGCAACGGTCAGCGGTGCCCACGTCAGCCTGACGCAGAGCGCCGACATCACCAACGACCTCATTAACGACGGCACGTTTTCAGAGATAACATACAACCTGAGCGGCACCAGCACCGACGGTTCGCTGACCCTTGGCGGCACAGCCAAGTGTACGGTGGCCGTCAACGGGCTGGAGCTGACCAACCCCAACGGCGCGCCCATCAACATCACCAACGGCAAGCGTGTGGACCTCAGCGTCAAGAAGGGCAGCACCAACACGCTGAAGGACGGCACCGCCAGCACCGCCAAGGGCTGCCTCTACTGCAAGGGCCACCTGGAACTGAAAGGCAAGGGCACCCTGAACGTCTATGCCTACGGCAGTGCGGCCCACGGCATCAAGAGCGGCGACTACCTGGAGATGAAGAACTGTACGGTGAACATCCTGGCAGCCACGAAGGACGGCGTGTCGTGCAACGAGTACTTCCTGATGGAGAGCGGCGAGCTGAACATCAGCGGTACGGGCGACGACGGCATCCAGTGCGACCTGGACGGCACCACCTCGACAGGCGAGCTGACCGACCATGAGGACGAAGACACGGGCAACATCTACCTGGAGGGCGGCACCATCAGCATAGCCGTCACCGCCGATGCTGCCAAGGGCATCAAGGCCAGTGGCGACATGAGAATCAGCGACGGCTCCATAACGGTAAAGGCTACCGGCAATGCCGTCTGGGACACGGACGATAGCGAAGTGAAAGGCAGCAGCTGCATCAGTGCCGACGGCAACATGACCATCAGCGGCGGCACCCTGGTGCTGACCAATAGCGGTTCGGGCGGCAAGGGCATCAAGGCCGACGGCACGCTGACCATCAGCGACGCAGCCAACATCGGCGTGACCACCACAGGACAGATAGCCTACTGTTCGAGTACCACCAACACGACCATCCGCACGACAACGTCGAGCAACACCACCGAAAGACTGGACGACGCGCTGCACACATCGCCCAAGGGCATTAAGGCCGACGGTGCGATGACCATCACGGGCGGCACCATCAACGTCAGTGCCTCATATCACGAAGCCATCGAGACCAAGGGTACGCTGGACATCAAGGGCGGTTACATTTACGCCTACTCGGGCGACGATGCCATCAACTCCAAGAGCACCATGAACATCAGTGGCGGCTACATCATGGCCAACTCCAGCGGCAACGACGGTCTGGACGCCAACGGCAACCTGAACATCACGGGCGGTACCGTCGTGGCTGTATCGGCATCGGGGGCTGAAGTCGGTATCGATGCCGCAGAGCAGTACAAGCTCAACATCACGGGTGGCAACATCATTGCCATTGGCGGCTTGGAACGGGGCTACACCATGAATGGCACCGCCTATCAGGCAGCCTCCTACAATAAGGGTGCATGGTATGGTTTCTACGACAACAGCGGCCAGTTGATTACAGCCTTCAAGGTGCCATCGAACAGCAACATGGGGTCGCCGATGGTCGTCTATACGTCAACGGGCAAGCCCTCCGTGATGTCTGGTGTGACGGGCAGTGGCGACAGCTTCTGGAACGGCAACGGCTATAGCAGTTGCAGCGGCGGCACCAGCGTATCGTTGACCACATATACGTCGTCAAGCGGTGGTGGCGGAGGTCGCCCAGGGCGCTGACACTTCCGGAATTCACTGAATAAAACGGGCGTTTCGTTGATTCTTTTTGCAGCAATCAACTGAAACGCCTAATTTTGTCATCGAAAACCAAAGCAAACGAAAAGATGACAGAACAAATCATGGCATTCGCACCCATCACACTGCTCGAAATGAACAGCGTGAAACTGATGAACCGGACGGACACGAAGTTCGTGACCAACCGGCAGAAACTGAGCCAGCTCTTAGAGATGGCAAAAAACGACTACTACATTCAGGACATCGACGGCGGGCGCAATCTGGAGTACGACACGACATACTTCGACACCACCCGTTTCGACATGTACACCACGCACCAGCACGGACATGCCAACCGGCAGAAGATTCGCTTCCGTACCTATTGCGTCAGCGGACTACAGTTCATGGAAGTAAAAACCAAAAACAACCACGGACGCACCAAAAAGAAACGCATGGAGGTTGACGACATGGATCTGCGCGACCCGGAGAAGCGGCTGTTCCTGGACAGCAACCTGTATTACAAGACGGACTCACTACAGCCAGCCATGAACAACCACTTCTCGCGTATTACACTGGTGAACAAGGCGAAGACCGAACGGCTGACCATTGACAGCAACCTGCGGTTCCGTAACCTGCAGAGCGGACTACAAACAGACATGGGCGACCTGGTCATCATCGAACTGAAACGCGACGGGATGGTCTATTCACCCATACTCGACAAGCTGCGCCAGCTGCACATCCATCCGCACGGGTTCTCGAAGTACTGCATGGGCTCGGCACTCACTAACCCGCTGCTGCCCGTCAACCAGTTTAAGGAGAAACTACATTACACCGAAAGGATTATTAACGAGAACACAACCTATCAAAACGAATACAATTATGGACATTATCAATTTTCTGAACCTCGAATTCTGCAACGCACTGCTTAGGTTCGCCATCTGCTTCGCCGTCAACTGGATCATTGTTGACAAGCTATATTACAGCAAGAGCAACCGCCGCGACTTCTACTTCACCTTCATGCTGATTTCCGTAGCCATCTACTTCCTGGTATGCATCATGATGAACATGGACCGTGGCAAGGCTACCATGGGTGTGGGACTCGGCCTGTTCGGCATCTTCTCCATCATGCGCTACCGCACCGACTCAATGCCCGTACGCGAGATGACCTACCTCTTCGTCATCGTCTGCCTCTCGGTAGTCCATGCCATGATTGACATCGAGGACGTCAGTGTCAACACGGCTGCCGACATTGTACGCCTGGCGATAGTTGACAGCATATTCGTGCTGGCCATCGTGCTTTGCGAAAGGAAGCTGAAGATACAAAGTACCAAGCTGATTCAGTATGACCGTCCGGAGATGACAAAGCCAGGAAAGCGTCAGGAACTGATAGCCGACCTGGAACAGCGCACCGGACTGAAGATACGAGACGTGGAGGTGGGCGGCATCGACTTCCTGAAGGACTCTGTGGTGCTCCGCATAACCTACGACGGACCCGTCAACAACGATACTGACAAACAATTCACAGTAAGGAAATCACAATGGAGAGAAATAGCATAATCACACTGTTGGCGACGCTCCTTCTGAATGCTTCTGCATTTGCACAGAGCGAAAGCGGCCTGATAACAGAACTGGGCGTAGAGAAGAAACTGTCGAAGCAGTTCAGCATCGGTCTGGATGCCGACCTGCGCACGCGAAACAACTTCAAGACCATGGACCGCTGGAGCATAGGCATCAGCGGAGAGTACAAACCCGTGAAGTACCTGAAGTTGGAGGCTGGCTACACACTGCTGAACAACAACTTCCGCGAAGACATGAGTTACAAGGCCAGCGGTGCGTACAACAACTGGCGTCCCGACTACTGGGGCATACGCCACCGCATCAATGCCTACGTGACGGGGACGTATAAGTTCAGCAACAACCTGCGACTCTCACTACGCGAAGGCTGGCAGTACACCTACCGTCCGGAAAAGACCGTCAGCCGATGGGACTTTGACAACGAGTGGTGGGAGGACGTGGTGCGCAGCGGTAAGGGCAAGAACCAGCTGCGGTCGCGCCTGCAACTGGCTTACGACAAGAAGGACGCCCTGCTGACCCCATACGTCAACGCAGAACTCTACAATTCGTGGGCCATCGAGAAGATACGCTATACCATCGGTACGGACATCAACCTCTCGAAGCAACATACGTTCAACATCTTCTACCGGTTCCAGGACATGAAGAATGTAGATGCCGACGACTACGACCCGGACATGCACTACATCGGTGTAGGCTATAAGTTTAAATTTTAAAATACATAGAAGGATATGAAAAAAATGATGTTTAGAATGATGCTTTTGGCATCAGTGACCATGACGGCTGCCTGCTCAAAGGAAAGCAGTCTGGACGATTATGTCAACAACACGAACAACAACAGCTCGGGCGGCACTTCCACGACCGGCGGTTCAGGCAGTGCAACGGCGGGCAGCGGCGAACTGACGACGTTCACCATTGGCATTGACAAGACAACGGCAGAGCCCACAGACGTTGCCGACGAGTATTTCCCCGACGAGGAGGACATGCTGGAGAATAACGAGTTTACGACGGAGGTAGCCATTGACCTGTCGAACCCCGCCGCCAAAACCGAAAACGGCGTAGAGGTGACGGTCAACGGAGGTCACATCACTGCCAACCACGGCTCGGAGAAGAAGATTTGCTACGTGGTAAGCGGCTCGACCGACAACGGCTCGTTTACCGTCGTAGGCGACAAGAAGTACGAAGTGAAGCTGAACGGTGCCAGCATCACCAACCCCGACTCGGCAGCACTCAACCTGCTGAGCAGCAAGCGCGCCTACGTGGTACTGGCCGACGGCACCACCAATACGCTGGCTGACGGCACCGCGTCGAAAAACGACCATAAGGGGGCACTCTACTGCAAGGGCAAGCTGATGTTCAACGGCAGCGGAGCACTGGAAGTGACGGGCAACTACAACAACGGCATCCACTCTGCCGACTATATCGTGTTCCGCAAGGGTAACAACGTCTATGTGAAGTCCACGGCCAATCACGGCATCAAGGCTAATGACGGTGTGTATATCAATGGCGGCATCATCAACGTTGAAGTGTCGGCAACAGCAGCCAAAGGCATCAACTGCGAGAGCCACATCATGATAAACGGCGGACGCACCACTGTGCTGACCACCGGTAACGGCACCTACGACAGCGACGACCAGGAGGCCAAGGGCGCTGCAGGCATCAAGGCCGACTCGTCATTCACGATGTATGCCGGCGAGGTGAGGCTGAAAAGCACCGGATCGGGCGGCAAAGGACTGAACGTCGATATGGATGCCGACATCAACGGCGGTTCGATGTACGTCATCACCGAGGGCGGCCAGTATAAGAGCAACAACGACACGGCATCGCCCAAGGGCATTAAGGTGGACGGCAACCTGAACGTCAACGGCGGCTTAGTGATGGTACGCACCAAGGGATACAACGGCGAGGGCATCGAGTCGAAAGGCACGCTGACCGTCACGGACGGCACCGTACAGGTGGCAGCCTACGACGACGCCATCAACTCGGCAAAGGACATGTACATCAAAGGCGGAAATATAGTCGCTATCGGCACCAACAACGACGGACTCGACACCAATGGCAACATGTACGTCTCGGGAGGCACCGTCATAGCCTTTGGCGCCAGCGGTGCAGAAACGGGCATCGACATCGGCGAACAGTTCAAGCTATACATCACAGGCGGCAACATATTCGGTATTGGCGGACGCATAGATGCCAACATCGGTTCAACGTCGCAGGGGGTTGCATCGACCACCGGCTCAGTACAGGCCAACGCCACAGTGACCGTGGGCAGCGGACAGACCACCATTGCCACGTTCACCATGCCACCCTACTCATACAGCAACGGCACCATCTTCGTCAGCACCCCCGACATGAAGAGCGGGTCAAACTATACGCTGAACTTAGGCAACTCGCAGCAGACCGTCACCGCATCGACATCCGTCAACAGCGGCATGGGTGGCCAGATGGGCGGAGGAGGACGCCCCGGAGGGTGGTGACTGACCGGCATGCCTGAAAAAAATCAGGGCTACTGGCAATTTATCGCTTTGTTTTACGTTATGATAATAAACACCATGTACTGGATGAAGAATCAGTCACGACAGGAGAACGTCATCTACTTGGCAGTGTGGGGCATCTTATTCCTTGCCCCCCTGCTGAGTTACTACGTGCGTACTGCCAACGACGCGACCATCAGCTTCGACTGGACGGAAATCATGATGGTATGGCAACACTTTGGCCTCTACCTGCTGCTTTTCGTGATTCACAACTTCCTGCTGGCACCTTTGCTGATTCATCAGCACAAAAGGCTGCTGTACTTTAGTGCGGTGGCGGTCATCGTCGTCGGTTTCGCCACCTGGCAGTTCACACACCATCCACGGTTTCACGACAGGAAGCCACCCATGGAGATGCGCGGCGACCATCCCATGATGGACGAAGAACACAGGCCGCCTCAGTTCGGCGGTCCTGATGACATGCCGCCAAAACCACACGAGGGCCGTCACGACTTCAAGCCACACAAGCAGCAGCGTCATGTCATGATGGGCGAGCGCGAAATAGCTGCCGTCATCGTACTCGTCCTGATGTTTGCCGCCAACCTGGGCATCAAGAACTACATCCGCACACGCAACGACCACAAGAGGCTGCTGGCATTGGAGAAGGAGAACCTGGAGCAGCAGCTGGAGTATCTGAAGTATCAGATTAACCCGCACTTCTTCATGAACACGCTGAACAACATCCACGCCCTGGTGGACATTGACCCCGAGAAGGCCAAGGGCACAATACTGGAACTGTCGAAGATGATGCGCTTCGTGCTGTACGAGGGCGACAAGAAGGGCGTACCGCTGTCGCGTGAGTTCGACTTCATCCGCAACTACATCACGCTGATGAAACTGCGCTATACGGACAAGGTAAGCATTGCCATCGACCTGCCTGCTGAGGTGCCCGACAAGCAGATTCCGCCCCTGATGCTCATCACCTTCATCGAGAATGCCTTCAAGCACGGCATCTCGTATCAGCATCCGTCGTTCATCGACGTAAGAGTGACGCTTTCCGACCCCTCAGCACCGGCGTCCCGCCTCTCATTCACCTGTCGCAACTCGAAGACCGACAAGCCCAACGAAGAGAAAGGGGGCGTAGGTCTCAAGAATGTCAAACAACGATTAAACTTACTCTATGACAACAACTATACACTGAATATCAAGGACGAGACTGCCGTCTATAATGTTGAACTAACAATACCGCTGACATGATTCGATGCTTAGCCATTGACGACGAGCCCTTAGCGCTCCAACAGATAGTAGCCTACATAGGCAAAGTACCCTTCCTGGAACTGGCTGCCCAATGCCAGAGTGCACTGGAGGCACGACAGTTCCTGGAACAGGATACGGTGGATGCCATCTTCTGCGACATCAACATGCCCGACCTGAACGGCATGGACTTCATCAAGTCGCTGACCGTCCCGCCACTGGTCGTCTTTACCACAGCCTATTCGGAGTATGCCGTCGAGGGCTTCCGCGTCAATGCCGTTGACTACCTGCTGAAACCCTTCGGACTGCAGGACTTCCAGCGCGCCGCCAACCGCCTGAAGGAACGGCTCACGCCCTCACCCCTCAGTCCTCACCCCTCAGACATCAGCCCTCAGACATCATCCCTCAAAGACGACACCATTTTCCTCAAGACCGAATACCGCATTGTCAAGGTCAACATCAGTGACATCCGCTACGTCGAGGCCATGAGCGAATACCTGAAAGTGTACCTGCAAGGCGAGGCGAAGCCCATCGTCACCCTGCTGTCCATGAAGAAGATGGAAGAACGACTGCCCGACAATTTTATGCGCATACACCGCTCATATATCGTTAATTTGAATATGATTCAGGAGGTAAACAAAAACCGCGTCATCATGGACGCAGACACCTATCTGCCCATTGGCGACATGTATAAAGACACGTTCCAGCAATATCTCGATACAAAATTCTTAGGTAAATAACACGAGAAAAGAAAAAAAAACCGTACCTTTGCAACCAAAATACAACAAAAACAACAAAGGTAAGATGAAAATACTACTGTTAGGCAGTGGCGGACGTGAGCACGCACTGGCATGGAAAATCGCTCAGAGTGAGAAATGTGAGAAACTGTATATTGCCCCAGGCAATGCAGGAACAGCCGATTGTGGCACCAATATCCCGATGAAGGCCGACGACTTTGAGGTCATCAAGCAGTTCGTCGTGGCCGAAGACATCGACATGGTGGTGGTAGGTCCTGAAGACCCGCTGGTGAAAGGCATCTACGACGACCTGAAAGCCGACGAGCGCACCAAGAATGTGCCCGTCATCGGTCCGTCGAAGGCCGGTGCCGTGCTGGAAGGCTCAAAAGACTTCGCCAAGGCATTCATGCAGCGTCACAACATTCCCACCGCCCGCTATCAGACCTTCGACGGCGAACACCTACAGGAGGGGTTAGCCTTCCTGGAGACCTTAGAAGCCCCCTACGTGCTGAAGGCCGACGGATTGTGCGCCGGAAAGGGCGTACTCATACTCCCCACCCTCGACGAAGCCAAGAAGGAACTGAAAGAGATGCTGGGCGGTATGTTTGGCAATGCCTCCAGCCGCGTGGTCATCGAGGAGTTCATGAGCGGTATCGAGTGTAGCGTCTTCGTACTGACTGACGGCAAGAACTACAAAATCCTGCCCGAAGCTAAGGACTATAAGCGCATAGGCGAACATGACACCGGTCTGAACACTGGTGGTATGGGCAGCGTTTCACCCGTTCCCTTTGCCACAAAGGAATGGATGCAGAAGGTAGAAGACCGCATTATCCGTCCTACCGTCGAAGGACTGGCCAAGGACGGCATCGACTACAAGGGCTTCATCTTCTTCGGACTCATCAACCGCACAAACACACCTACTGGCGAGCCAGAACCATACGTCATCGAATACAACTGCCGCATGGGCGACCCAGAGACCGAGAGCGTGATGCTGCGTCTGAAGAGTGACATCGTTGACCTCTTCGAGGGCGTTGCCCATGGCGATTTAGACCAGCACCCGATAGCATTCGACGAGCGTGCTGCCGTCTGCGTCATGCTGGTCAGTGGCGGTTATCCACAGGCCTACAAGAAGGGCTATGCCATTACGGGCATCAAGGATGTCGAAGGGTCGATTGTGTTCCATGCGGGCACTGCCCTCAAGGACGGTCAGGTCGTCACCAATGGCGGACGTGTCATCGCCGTCTCCAGCTATGGCAAGGATAAGGCCGAGGCCCTGCAGAAGTCGTTCGAAGAGGCCCAGAAGATTCAGTTTACCGACAAATACTTCCGTCGTGACATCGGAGCGGACCTTTAATGAGTGAAGAGTGAAGAGTGAAGAGTGAAAAGTGAGAAAACAGGTTCAAAACATAGTTGCCGGTAGTCGTCTGACACTCCCCGTCACCATCGTCTACACCATAGGTGTCTGGCTCTTGTGTGGGCTGCTTACCAATCATCTATGGTTGCAGTTTGCGTGTTTTGGCATTACCAGCTATCTCATGATGGTGCTGAACAATCAGAATGCACTGATACGCATCTTCTCACGTATGGTAAGCTGTGCTTTCCTGGTGCTGTCATGTGCCGCCAGTTTTCTCTACACCAGCATTCATGGGGATGTCATGCAGATGTTAGTGGTTGCGGCCTACCTCCTGCTGTTTCAGAGTTACCAGAACCGAGACGCTGTGGGCATCATATACTATGCCTTTCTCATGCTGGGATTAGCCAGTCTTGCCAACCCGTTTATTCTCTATTTTATACCTCTTATTTGGCTTCTGACGGCAACCAACCTGCTGTCATTGTCGTGGCGCACATGGCTGTCATCCCTATTTGGACTCATAACACCCTACTGGTTTATCACTGCATGGCTCATATATCAGCATGACTTTTCGCCATTGGCCGCTCACCTCTCGCCACTATTGGATTTCCAGTTTCCCATCCGTTATGACCATCTCGGTACTGGTGAACTGATGACATGGGCACTATTAGTGATTTGTTTCCTGACTGGCGTCATCCATTTTGTCCGCAAAAGCAGCTACGACAGCATTCGTATTCGTCTCCTATATGGTTTCTTTATCTGGATGGACCTCTTTGCCTTTGCCCTGATGTGCTTTCAGCCACAACACAACGACATGTTGTTGAGAATCATTATTATCAACACGGCGCCACTGATTGCACACTTCCTGGCACTGACATCTACAAAGTTCACCAATGTGGCATTCTTTGTGCTCACAGGCGTTATTCTGTTTATCACTGCCTACAACCTATGGAGTACATAATTTCCCTTCTCATTAGCTATGGCTATTGGGGCATGCTGATTACTGCATTCGTAGCAGGGTCCTTTTTCCCGTTCAGCAGCGAAGCAGTGATGACAGGCCTGCTGGCAGCAGGTCTCGACCCATGGGGACTCATCATCTATGGCACTATTGGCAATGTCGCCGGCGGTATGTTCAATTATTTCGTAGGACGTATGGGAAAATTGGAATGGATAGAGAAGTACCTCCATGTGAAACAAAAGGACTTGGACCGTGCTACCCGCTTCATGGCTGGTCGCGGTGCATGGATGGGCTTTTTCGCCTTCGTACCCATTTTAGGTTCCGCCATTACCATCGTATTAGGGCTGATGCGTGCCAACATCCCCATTTCGCTTACCAGCATCTCCATAGGCAAATTCTTACGCTATGTTCTCCTCATTTATGGCGCCCAGCTTCTTATATAATGTTAAAAAACGCCAAGCGGGCATCATTTCTCATTTCTCATTTCTCATTTCTCATTTTATTATAGTACCTTTGCAGGATAATTCATAAACAACGACAATGAAACAATTCAGACTTGTAGACAATATCTTGGGTTGGTTGGCCTTTGCCATTGCTGCCTTCGTATATTGCTCTACCATTGAGCCGACAGCCTCGTTCTGGGACTGTCCTGAGTTTATTTCTACAGGTTACAAACTTGAAATTGGCCATCCGCCCGGTGCGCCGTTCTTCATGTTGACAGCCAATCTGTTCTCACAGTTTGCCAGCGACGCCACGCAAGTAGCTCGTATGGTGAATACGATGAGTGCACTGCTTTCTGCTGCCACCATCCTATTCCTGTTTTGGACGATATCGCATCTGGTGCGACGGCTTCTCATCAAGCCCGAGGACTTCCGCAAAGCAACGACGCTGGCAGACCTCTCATGGAACAAATTGATAGCCATCGAGGCTTCAGCCATGGTAGGCGCGCTCATCTACACATTCAGCGACACCTTCTGGTTCTCAGCTGTCGAGGGTGAGGTATATGCCTACTCATCGGCCTTTACCGCCGTGGTTTTCTGGCTTATCTTGAAATGGGAAGACCAAGCCGACCAGCCTCATGCCGACCGTTGGTTGGTGCTGATTATGTACATGACGGGCCTTTCTATCGGTGTTCACCTGCTGAACCTGCTGTGTTTGCCTGCCATCGTATTGGTATACTATTACAAGAAGTTCCCAACAGATGATCCCAAACGCGACCTGAAGGGTTCACTTATTGCCCTGTTTATCTCTGTCGTCATCCTCGCCGCCGTGCTGTATGGTGTCGTTCCCGGCATTGTTCAGGTGGGTGGTTGGTTCGAGCTGTTGTTCGTCAACATCCTCGGTTGTCCTTTCAACACCGGTGAGATTGTCTATATCATTCTGCTTATCGGTATTACCGTTTGGGCGATTCGTGAGACCTATCAGAACAAAAACGAGAAACGTCAGAATATTGCCTTCCTGCTGGCTGTTGCCATGTTGGGTATTCCCTTCTACGGTCACGGCTGGCTATCAGTCATCATCGGTGTCGTAGTACTTGCCATTATGTGGTTCGTACTGCAATATAAGGTAACGGCCAAAGGTCAGAAGCCCCAAGCCCTTGTTACCGCTCGCATCAAGAACACATCACTGCTCTGTATGTTGATGCTGATGATTGGCTATTCGACGTATGCACTTATCGTTATCCGTTCGGCTACCAATCCCCCAATGGACCAAAACTCGCCTGAGGACATCTTCACACTGGGCGAATATTTGGGTCGTGAACAGTACGGTCAGCGCCCCTTATTCTACGGTCAGGCCTATACCTCACAGGTGGCTTTGGAGAAAGATGGCGAATACTGCAAACCAGTGATGACCACTGGCGACCCCGTATGGCAGCGCAAGGAGAAAGCATCACCCGACGAGAAGGACGAATACTTCGTTGTTCGCACTAAGGATGAGTACAAATATGCGCAGAACATGTTGTTCCCACGAATGTACAGCTCGGCTCACCGTGCAAACTACGAGAGCTGGATGGGTGACATCAGTAGTCATGATGAGATGTACGACCGCTGTGGCGAGATGATTACCGTCAAGGTTCCAACACAATTCGAGAACCTGCGTTTCTTCATCTCCTACCAGTGCAACTTCATGTACTGGCGCTACTTTATGTGGAACTTTGCTGGACGTCAGAACGACCTACAGGGTAACGGTGAACTGGAACATGGCAACTGGCTCTCTGGTTTTGACTGGTTTGACAACTGGCGCTTAGGCGATCAGAGCAAGCTGCCCGACGAGTTAAAGGAGAACAAGGGTCATAACGTATTCTACTGTCTGCCACTTATACTCGG
>JAEEGK010012274.1_pt1 | contig 19503 bp, 12 predicted proteins | sample 8958771 | NCBI WGS metagenome assembly JAEEGK01 (sample SAMN16246547, study PRJNA631951) | gut metagenome | biome: gut microbiome; feature: rumen; material: SC-attached | host: Bos | place: Iran: Karaj | collected 2018-10
TCTTTTTGCTCTGATAGATATTTTAAAAATTGTTCTTTATTATAATTATTATTTTCTATTTCTTCTTTAATTATTTCTTCTTTTAATTTTAATTGATTATTACTATTTATTTGAGCATTTTTATTCATTTTTCAAATATATATATTCCAATTAGAATCAAAATTTAATATTATTTATATATATTTTTGTTATAAAAAATTAATGAATCATTTTACCAAAATTTTTTATATTATGAATAAGGGATTTCAAATCAAAACTTGACAAAAAGTCTTGTTATATATAATTAAAATTGTCAATAAATAGACAATATAATTCTAAAAAAATTTAATTAAATTTTTGTCAAATACTTTTAATTTATTTTTCTTATTTTTAAAAAAAAATGAAAAAGATAAATCAATATTGTTCTTTAATGAATAAAATAAAAACAAATAATAATAAAAAATCTAAATTAAATAATAACGATTTAAGTACAAAACTAAATAAGACAAATATTTATAATTATAAAAAAAAAAATCCAAAACATTTATATTTAGAAATAAAAAATACATCAAAACAAAAAATATTATCAAATTCAAGATATAATACAGAATATAAAAACCAAACATCAAAGTTAAAAAATAATGAAGAAGAAGTTTTAATTAATTCATACGAAAAAAGTATAATTTCATTATTTGGAACATTAAAAAATATAGTAGAAAAATCTCAATATGAGAATTTAAAATCAAAATTTCAAGAATATTTTGAACAATATTTAAAAAATAACAATGAAAAAAAATCATCTTCTTTTATAAATAATTCAAATTCAATTAAAAAAATAATAGATGAAACTATAAAAAAATATAAAAACATTAATAATTCAAATAATATTTTATTAAATATAACTCCATCAATAAAAATAAATAAATTAACACATAAATCATTATATTCTCTTTCTCTTTATGGAAGAAGAATAATAACTCAATCACCAAATAAATTTAATCAAAATTCAAATAATAGTATTGTTAAAAAGTATAATAAAGTTTCAAATAAAAATTCAAAATCAACTCAAAATGGTTCTAGTTATTTATCAGGAAATAAAAATTCTAATTCTAGACAAAATTTAAGTAAAGAATTATCTTTTCCTATTTGGAATAATACTTTTCAAAAAAATAAACATAATAATATTATAACTAATATTATTAATGAAGGTAATTGTAATTTAATTGAAGAAATTAATAATGTTAATAAAACTGTTGATGATTCTATTGCTAATAATGATTTATTAAATAAAATTAAAAATAATTTGGATGATAATTTAAAAGGAATTTTCGCTTTTTCTTATCAAGATTTTTTAAATAAATCAAGTGATAGATTAGATAAAAATAATAATTAAAAAAAAATGATATATTTTTTCATAATTTAAAAAATGATTTAAAAATATAATAATATTATTAAAAATATATTTCCAAAAAAATAATAAAAATTGAAATTTAAAAAATTAATAAAAAAATGGTAAAAGTAGAAAAAGTTTTACAATGTGATATATGTCATAACAATTTTGACATGAATACTCATAGACCTTTAGTAGCAAAATGTGGTCATACATTTTGTAAACATTGTATTTTATGGAAAAACAAAAATATAATATGTAGTTCTTGTCCAATAGATAATATACAATATGTTTTAAATATAGAATCATGTATTCCAAATATTAAATTAGAAGAAGTAATAAAAATTATTTTTAATATTGATTCACCTAAATTAGAACAAAAACAAATAGTTTATTCAAAACCTGAAATTTTAAGAAATAAAGCAACTTCAAAAACTAAAAAATTAAGTATTAATGAAGAAAGTTTTCAAGAAAAAGTTATTTCATTAGATAAAAATAAAATGAAAATTTCTAATCAAAATAAATTTTCTACTGAATATAAATTTGTCCATACTGAACCAATGTTATTTACTAACACAAATACTAATTTATTAACTAATAAAATGTGCTTTGATGATGATAAAATTAATAATGATAATATTAACGAAACTTTAGATGCAATTCCAATAAATGAAGAAAAAAGTATATTAAATGTTTCTTTTAAAGATGAAATGAATTCTCTTTTTAGAAAAAATTATGATAAAAAAAATTCATCAAGATTATCAAAAAATCTTCAATCCAAAGATACTTTAAAAGATGATATTAATAATGATATGAATGATTCTTTAGATAAAATTTCTAAAATTGATGATGAATTTTTAACTATTAATAATACTAATAATGATGATATTTCTTTACTTTCTAATAAAAATTTAGTTAATGTTTTACAGACTAAAACAATTTCAAATGATAATGATAATAATAATTATTGTAAGGAAAAATTGGATAAATATAAAAAATATACTAAAAATATTAATTTAAATGTTATAAAAAGAAATAATTCTTCTAAAGATAATATTAAGAAAATATCATGTAATAGTGATAGAGATACAGATGCAAATAGTAATGGAATAAAAGAAAAATCAGATAATTCACCTAATAATAAACTTCAAAACATTAAAATTTCGTTAATAAATAATAATGAAAATTTAAAAATAGAATCAAATTATAAAACAATTGATGATAATAATAATGATAAAATAGGAATAAATATATTTAAATCACAACAAATTATTAAAGAAAAGGAAAAAATAGATAATAAAGAAGATAATGTAAAACAAATATTTATTTCAAATCAAAAATTAAATCCAACTTCAACATTATATAAACATCATTTAGTTACTTCTCAATCAACAAAAACTGGAAATACATTATTACGTTCATATACATCAAATCAAAATTTACCTTTAAATAATAATAATTTAAATAAATATAGTACTAATACTTTAAATCTTAAAAATGCATTTCCAATAGAAAATATAGATGAAGAATATAATGATGATGAAATAATAGAAAATAATAATGATATAACTGAAATAAATGTTAAAAATAATAATATTATAGATAATAAAATAAGTAATAAAAATATAATAACAGCAATAAAGTCAAAACCAAGATTAGAAAATATTTCAAGAAAAAATAGTGATGAATATGAAATAAAAGAGAAAAATAAAATAATTCTTCAAAAATATGTTCATACTCCAAAAGATGGGAAAATAATAGGAATACGATTTCCAAATCAAATAAAAATAAAACCAAATTCAAAAGAAGAAATAATTCAAAAATTAAAAAACGAAATATTATATTTTTTAGGATTTAATGGAACGCCACTTTCAAAAAGGAAAATAGAGAAAACACTTTTATATCAAAAATATATAGATTATATAAACAATTCTTTAAATAAGAAAATATTCGAAGAAAATTACATAAATATTCAAATAAAAGTATTTCCCAATAATGATATTTTCATAGGATATATAAATGAAAATAATTTACCAAAGAAAGGAATATTTTATTATAATAATGGTGATTATTATGAAGGAGATTTAATGAATGGAATTAGAGAAGGATATGGATATATGAAATTAAAGAATGGAACAATATATGAAGGTGACTTTAAAAATAATAAACATGATGGTTATGGTAAATTAACTCAAATTGATGGTGAAATTTTTTCAGGTGAATGGAAAGAAGGAAAAATTGAAGGTAAAGGAGTTAGACATCATAATAATGGAGATAAATATATTGGAAATTATGTTAATAATTTAAAAGAAGGAAATGGAAAGTATTTTTTTTCTAATGGTAATGTTTATGAAGGAAATTGGGAAAATGGAAAAGCAAATGGATTTGGAAAGTTTATTTTTCATGATGGAAATATTTATGAAGGAGAATTTAAAGATAATATTATTTTTGGGAAAGGTAATTTTATTATGAAAAATGGAGATAAATATATTGGATTTTTTAAAAATGGATTTATTAATGGAAAAGGTATTTGTGAAAATAATAAAGGAGAAAAATATTCTGGATTCTTTTCTAATGGAAAAAAACATGGTATTGGAAAATTAGTTGATAGAAAAGGAAATGTTATTGCTAATGGACTTTGGAATATGGATAAATTTGTGGGAAAAGTTAACAATAATAATGAGGAATTTTTGTAAATTTTTCATATTGTTTATTTTTGGTATTTTATATTTTTTATTTTCTTTTTTTTTGATTTGTTTATATTTAATCATTATTATTAAAAAATATTATTTTTAACTGTCTTTTTTTGAATTGCTTTTTAAAATTGTTTTAAAAAAATATATTTTATTTTATCCCCATGTTACTCCTCTTCCAGAAAAAGGAACAAATGTTTTTTTTTCTTCTTCATTAAAATTATTTTCTAATCTATAATTAGAATTACTAGATAAACCTTGTTCTTCATCTTTCATTTGAGTATATCCCATTCCCATTGAATTTCCGCCTTGTTCATAATATAAAGCTTTATATTCTCTATAACATATAAAAGTCCATTTAACTAACATTATATAAATAAAAACTATATTTCCTTGAATAAAAAGAACTAATAAATTTAAATCAGTAAATCCTAAGAAAACACTTTGAAGATAAGTTAATAAAGTTAGTATTTCAAAGAAAGATTGAAATAGTAAAAAGAATGTAATAAACATACCATAATAAAAAGATAGTTGATTTGTCATTATAAATATAAAAATAAATATTATGAATTCAAATAAGATTTCTCCATTTGAAATAGTAAATGTTCTTAAAAGACAGAAGAATATGTAAAAATATAAATATAATCTTAATTTATTAGTAAATTTAACTCCATCATCACTTTGTCTGACTATAGGATTAAAATCACAACAATTCATAATTATTATATTTTAAATTAAATAAAAAAATAAATAAATAAAAAAAAAATTTCTAAAAAATAAAAATTTTAAAAAACTAAATGGAAAAAAAGATAATGACAAACCGTGTAAAAAATCGTATTCTATTTCTATCACCATCAGTACGTGAAGGATTAGAAAAAGAATGTAGTAAAGAAGACTTCCTATCTGACGGTGATAGAGCTATAGGAAAAGGAGGATTTGGTCAAGTATGGAAAGTACATCACAAATCAACAGGGAATTTATATGTAATAAAGGTAATGAATAAACAAAATATAATAGATCAAAAAATGATAGAGCAAATAAATAGAGAAATAGAAATAATGTATAAATTAAATCATCCACATATTATAAAATTAATAAATCATTTTGAAGATGATGATAATTTATATTTAATAATGCATTATGCATCTAAAGGTCAATTATATTCATTATTAAAAAAACAAGGACGTTTTGATCAAAGATCAACAGCTCAATATATGAGAGAATTAATAAGTGCAATAAAATATCTTCATTCTTTTGATCCACCAATAATTCATAGAGATATAAAACCAGAAAATATATTATTAGATGAAAATGGTCGTGTTAAATTAGCTGATTTCGGTTGGTCAAATTATGTTTCATCAAATAATGAATTAAGAAAAACTTATTGTGGAACTCCTGAATATTTAGCTCCTGAAATGGTTAAAAAAGAAGGACATGATACTTCTGTTGATATTTGGGATTTAGGTGTCTTAATGTTTGAATTACTTGCTGGTAGACCTCCTTTTAATGGGACGAATCAAGGAGAATTATTTTCTAATATTAAGAAACATAGAATTAATTGGGTTGATGATTTTCCTCCTTTGGCAAAAAATTTAATTTCGAAAATTTTAAAACAAAATCCTAAAGAAAGATTAACTATTGAACAAATTCTTAATCATAATTGGTTTGAAGCAAATCCTCCATTAAGACCTGTTTTAGTTGAACAGAAAATTACTGAAAGACAATGGTTGGAATCACATATGATTAATGCAAAAACTGAAAGTACTAATAAGGAAATTAGTATGATTATTAAAAGTAAAAGAAAAAGTATTTTGGAAATGATTAAAAGATTAAATATACCTACTTCTAATTCTAATTGTAATAATAATAATAATGGGAATATTAGTTATAATAGTAATAATAATGGATTTGAAAATAAATTATTGAATTCAGAACAAAATCAACTTTTAGATGAGAAATATAATAATTTAGTTAAAGAGTTTAATATAAATAATGAAAAAATCGAAAAGTTAAAAAAAGAAAATGTAGAATTAAAACAAAAAAATGATAAATATGAATTAGAAATAAAAACATTAAAAAATGATGTGTCTAAATTAAATGCTCCAATGATAAAAGCAAAAGAAGAAATGAAAATAATGTCATTACAAGAACAATTAGAAAAATATAAAATATTAAATGAGAATAGATTAGGATTAGTAAATGAAGTGGAAATAAAAACAAATAAAATAATGGAATTAAATGTAGAATTACAGAAGAAAAAAGATGAAATAGATAATTTACAAAGAGAATATCATGATTTGAATAAAAAATTTAATAATGAAAAAACTGAAAATGAAAAATTAACAGCAGAATTAAAATCAATGCAAAATAAATTAAATAATACAATAAAAGAAAAAGAAGATACAATATCACAATTACAAAAACCTTTACAAAATTTTTCTTCAGAAAGAAATGCCTCATTATTTAAAACTCAAAATTTATTAGAAACAATAAAAGAATCGATAACAGAATGTAAAGATTTATTTAAAAGAAAAACAGATAATTTAAATATAATATTAGAAGAATTAAAGGAAAATTCTAAAAAAACAGAAGAAAAATTTTCTGAAATTGTACAAGAAATACATTCTGATATAATAGAAACAATGAAAAAATTAAAAGATTCAATTGAAGAAGTTTATCGAAGTGTTAAATTATTAATTTTTCAAGAAAATCCTGGTAAAGATGAAAATATTGTTGAATGGGTTAAAAAAAGAGTTGGTGAATTATTTCCTTTTAAAATTAAATGTGAAAATTTAGAAGTCACTTGTTCTAAATTAGAAAATACTGTTAAAAATTGTCAACTTACTTTATCTGTTCAAAATAATGAATTGGAAATTTTAAAAAAAACGAAAGATGAATATATTGAAATTAATAAAAAAAATGAAGAAACTATTATAAATTTAGAAGATAAATTAGCTGATGTTAAAGATTTTATTTTTAGAAATTTTCCTGATAAATTAGATGAGTTTAAAAAATGGTTTCATTTTAAATCTAGTCCTTTTTTATAAAATAGAACTTTATAAATTAATAGATTCATTAGGAACAAATATGCAATATTTAATATAAATAATAAATTTTGTTTGCTTTATTATAAAATATATAAAAAAATTTCAAAAAAAAAGAAAAAATTTATAATATAAAACAAAATAAATAATTAATATATATTAATTTATTTTACTATCTTTATTATCAATAATTCCAGTATTATTATGTTCAGCAACACTATTATTCCATCCAAGCATTAAAATTTTAAATTCTTCAAAATCAACTTCTCCATCATTATTAGTATCAACTTCCTTAATAATTTTTTTCCAAGCTTCTTCATTTCCTCCAAAAACATGTTTAATTTCTTCAACAGATAATTTTCCATTATTATCTCTATCAAAAATTTTAAAAGCTTTTTCTAATTTATCAACAGTAATAATTTTTTGACTATCAATTAAAGCAGTTAAAAATTCATTATATGATATTTCACCACTTTTATCAACATCTAATTGAGGATAAATTTTTTCAGTGATTTGATTTGCATCATTTTCACCGAAAAAATCAATTAAATGTTTTGAAAATTCAGCTTTTGTAATCATTCCATTACCATCAGTATCAAATTCTTTAAATATATGTTTTAATTTTTCTTCTTCTTGTTCTAATGCAAATTGAGTTGTAATATATTTTAAAACAGCTTGTTTTAATTTATTTTGTTCAACAAATTCAGCCATATGCTCAATCATTTTTAAATTATGATATTTACCATTTTTTTTACCAAATTTCTGAAACCAATAATGTTCTAAAACTTTTTTACAATTATATCTTTTTCCAGGATCTTTAACTAACATATGTTTAATTAAATCAATTGCTTCTGGTGAAACTTCTAACCATTCTTCAGCTGAAAAATCAGGTTCTTTTGATAATATTTCTTTATATATTTCCTTATTTGAATTACCATTAAAAGGTGGATATCCACATAATAAAATATATAATATTATTCCACAAGACCATATATCACATTTTTCAGTATAATTTTTTTTTAAAACTTCTGGAGCAATATAATATGAAGTTCCTATTAATGTTGTTAATGTTTTTCCTGAATGAAGTTCTATTCCTGCTCCAAAATCTATTATTTTTAAATTATATTTTTTATCATCTATTAACATTATATTTTCTGGTTTTAAATCTCGATGAACAATATTTAATTCATGTAAATAATTTATTGCTAACATTATTTGTTTAAAAATAAAACAAGCATCTGTTTCATTAAAAAAGCCATTTGATGTTATTGCATCAAATAATTCTCCTCCTTTTAATAATTCATACATTATATAATATTTTTTGGAATCTTCAAATATTTCATATATATTTACTATATTTGGATGAGATATTTTTCTTAATATATTTATTTCATTTTTACTTGTTGATCCTTCTTTATCTATTATTTTCATTGCTCTTTCTTGTCCTAATTTTATATTTATTACTTTTTTTATTTGACCAAATGATCCTTGTCCTAAATTATTTAATATTTTATAATATTTATTTATTGGTTCTTTTGATATTGGAATTAAACTTTCTTTATCTAATTTAAATTCTTCTTTTAAACCTGAAATCTTACTCTTTTTTCTTCCTTTATTTTCTGTTTTACTTTCTTTCTTTTCATATGTTTCTCCTTTTTGATATATTTTCTTTGGTTTTGGTACTTGTTGAAGTTGATTTAATGTTTGTGCTCTTACTATTTTTTTCTTTTTCGGACTTCTAGTATTTTTATTTTCTGTTTTATTCTCATTTTCTTTATTATCTACCTTTTTTTCCTCTTTTGAATCTAATGATACTTTTGAATCATTATTATTCTTTTTAGAATTTTCTATTAATATTTTCTTATCTTCAGCTGATAAACCTAATTTAGAATTTTTTATTGTATTTGATTCTAAATTATTATTTTTCTTACTTTTATTTGAATTTGAACTGTTTTTCTCACTCGATAATTCTTTTATAATATCATTATTATTATTATTATTATTATTGTTATTATTATTATTATTATTATTATTGTTATTATTATTGTTATTATTATTGTTATTATTATTATTATTATTATTGTTATTATTGTTATTAATATTATTATTATTGCTATTAATTGGATATTCTGATAATCTTTCTTCTACAATATTACTTGTACTTTTTTTGGATTCTTCAAATTCTTTAACTGTAATTTTATCTGGAACATTATTAGAAATATTAATATTAGAACTAGATAATTTCTGAGTAGAATTACTTTTTCTATCTTCTTTATCATCTTGATTACTTTTCCTTTCTTCATTTCTTAAGTTATCTTTTTCATTTTTTTTCCCTTTTTTAACAATCGTAGAAATAACATTATCAATAGTATCATGATTCATATAATTGAAAATATTATCATATTCTTCTTTACTTAATTTATCCTTTATTAAAGTTTTATCAGGAATTCCACTAAATTCAATTTTTTCAGTATTTTGTGAGGAAGAAGAATAAGATTTAGAATCATCTTTATCACTATTATCTTTTTTAGATTTCTTATCATTATCACTAATATCTTTTTTACTTCCACTTTCAATGTCACTACTACTATTAGCAATACTTGGATTATTTTCTGAAGTTTTATCAAAAACATGATTTCTATGATATGTTGTTGCATTAGCTTCATTATCTGGAGTCTCATTTATTTCTGTTAATTGTCTTTTTATTTTATTATTTATTTTCTGAAATAAAGGAGATTTCTCTCCTAAAGAATTATATTTATTTATTTGAACCTTTTCACTGTCATTAAGATTTATATTTTTATCATTGTCAATATGATTATCTCTATTCGTACCATTTCCTTGATTATTATTGTATTTCTTCCATATTAAATCTAAATCCTCAAAAGCCCAATCAAAATTTAATAAATCTCCATTTATTCCATATAAATTAGCACATTCTCCAATTAATTTAATAAGTAAATTTCTTAAATAATCATAATCAGGTCTATCTTCAAATTTTAAGCTTTTACAATAATTTAAATAAATTCCAATTTCATCAGGTAAACCATAACATAAAATTTCAGTAGGAATTTGTAATTTTTTTTCCATAATTCTTCTATATCTATCATCACCAATTCTTAAACCTTGCCAAGGTAAACTTCCTCTAAGAAAAAATATTAATAAATATCCTATACTTTCTAAATCATCTCTTCTACTTTGTTCAATTCCTAAATGAGTATTAATTGAAACATATCTTGCTGTTCCTGTTAAAGCTCTTCCTTCACGATATGGAATATGTTGATGTGTTTTAGGATTTTTATATCTTTTACTTAAACCAAAATCTATTAAATATATTACATTACTTTCATCATCTATTCCTATTACAAAATTTTCTGGCTTTATATCACGATGAATATAATAATGTTTATGTAAATTTTCTATTCTATTTAATATTTGTAATCCTATTAAACATACTGATGATATTGTAAAAGATTTTTTTTTACAAAAATGAAATAAATCTATTAAATTTGGTCCTAGAAATTCTATTATTAAATAATTCATATCTAATATTGTTCCTATACCATAAAATTTAGGAACTCCAATAACATTATCTTGAGGAATATATTTTTTACCAGTTACATCTTGTCCATGTTGAACATTTAACAAAGTTTGATATATTTTTGCTTCTATTTTTAATTGAGATGTTTTATATGATTTTTTCTTTTCTTTCTTAACTGCAATTTCTATGTCATCTCTTATAGAATATGATAAATAAATTTCTCCAAATGCTCCTTTTCCTATTAAATCTAATAATACAAAATTTTCTGCTATTATATCTTGAACATTACCTTTCTTTGATTGAATATTATTATTATTTTCTTTTTTTGAATTTGATTCTTCTTTGTGAAATTTCTGAGATGGAATATTTTTTATCTTGAAATTTTCTTCTTTTTCAGAATTTGTGTTTTTATCTGAGTTTGTCACTTTTTCTGAATTTGATTCTTTTTCTGATCCTGAGTTTTTTGTTTCTATTTCTTTTTCATTTTGATTCATTTAATTTTTTTGAGTTTTTTTTTATTTTTTAAAAGGAATTTTTATGAAATTCAATTAAAAATATTTTTTAATTTGGATGATAATTAATTTTTTTGGTTTTAATATGTATAAATTATTTATTATTATAAATATATATAAATTGTGAAAATATTAATGGAAGTTCAAAAACGTTCTATGAATATGAATTTATACTCGAATTTTATGATTAATAATGTTTATAAAATTCCTGAAAATCAAATATATTATAATAACTTATTATCGTATGTGAAAAAGTTTCCAAAATACTATATGAATAATATTAATAGAAACAATTATATTCAAAAAAATAGATTTTTTCCAATAAATCAAAATTATAATGGAATAAATCCAAATTATACTGTATATAATAATATCAATGTTAATAACAATATAAATAATTATTTTATTATTCCACAAGATAATATAAATTATGAAGAATATTATAAAAATTTACAGAAAAAATTGAATATATCAAAAAATATTGAAGTACCGATTTTTCAAGTCAAATTCAAACTACCTAATAATCCTTTTTATACAGTAATATTTAAAATATATAGAAATGATGACTTGTTTGAATCACTCAAAAAATTTTGTTTAGAAAATGATATTTCTGAGAAATTAGTGAAACCACTTTTAATTCAAATTATTTCTTCTATGAATAAATTTCATTTATTGTTTAATCAAAATATAAATAATGATAATTTTAATTATTTGCTTTCTTTATCAAAGGAATATCAAAAAGTTTATAAATCAAATGAGTAAGAAATATTGCATTATTTATATTATAACTTTTTCCAACCTCTATATATATATTTTTATAAATTAATGAGGAATTTATTTAATAGTAAAACATAATAACATAAAGTATAATTATCAATAATATTATATTTTTATTAAAATAAAAATAATCAATGAGATTTAATTAATAATCTAAAGGTTTTTCATTTGAAATTTTTCTCATTTTTTTTGATATAAATTTTTTAATCGGTTTTTTATTAAATTTTTAATAAAAACCTTTTTTATGAGTAAATAATTATTCTTTTTAATTCAAATTAAACGAATAATGTTTTTTACTTTTATCACTTTATCACTAAAATAATATTGAAAATCATTGTAAAATTATTTATTATACATTATACAATTATATAATTTAAAAATAATCAAATATTTTTAAACTCAATTTATCCTTTTTTCATTTTAATTGTGTAATTATTTTTAAATATATTTATTTATTGCATCTCTTTCCTTTATTTAACATAATTTAAATGAATAAATTCATCAACTTTTTAAATATAATTTAATTGAAAATTTTAAGAAATTTTTTATTTAATTAACTCAATTAATTAAATTACTTTTATTTTTGCGATAAAAATAAAAAATCATTTACATTATATTTAAAAATAATGAATTCTCAAATTCAATCTTCAATGAAATATGAAAATTTATCAGGATTAACAGAAGATGAAATAATAAATAAATATGAACATTTATTAACAGAAAGAGAAAAACAAATAAGAGATTTAAGTTATCAATTTGGGAAATTAAACAGTCAATTAATTGATAATGAAGAAAAAATAAATATAATAAATAAAGAAATGATAGATTTAGATAAAAATTATAATAAAACAACAAAAAATTTATCAATGGAAGTGGAAAACATTCAAATTTTAAAAAATCAAATTTCACAATATGAAAAAGAAAATAAAGAATTAAGACAAAAAGTGCAAATGAAATTATCAAATGATAGTGGAAAAAAAAGAGGAAATAGTTCCGAACATAATAATGGACAAAAAGAAAGTCAAAAATTATTAAGTGAAAATATTGATTACATTCCAGTATTTAATAAATAAAATTTATTTAATTTTATAATATTTATTTTTATTAGTATTATTAGAAATATTCATTTGATTAAATTATCTTTTTATTAAATTTGAAAATTTATTTTTTTACCTAAATATTTTTATTTTATTATTTTTTATTCATTAAAAATTATCATTTAGAAAATTTAAATTACATTTTATATTAATATTAATACTTAATTTAGTTAAAAATTGATATATCTAATTAACTCTTCTTCTTTTAAATTAATTTTAAAAAAATTGACAGATTTTATAAAGATTATTATAATTCCTTTAAAAACAATACTAAAATTAGTGTAATAATTAATCATTAATAAAAATGAACAAAATAAAGAAAAACTTAAATTTTAAAATTAAAATTCCGTCAAAAATAGAAATAAAAGAAGGACCATTATTTACAGTCAATAAATCATCAATAACAGAAATAACTCCAAATTTATTTATATCAGGATATATAATAGCAACAGATATAGAATATTTACAAAAAAATAACTTTACTCATGTTTTAAATTGTTGTAGTGGAAGTAGTTTAATAAATGAAACTCAAAGAATAAATTATAATAATATTAAATATTTAAAAATTAATTTACGAGATGATCCAAATGCAGATATAATAAATGCTATATTTTCAACTATAAATTTTATAGAAGATAATGGTAAAAATAATAAAATTTTATTTCATTGTGTTGAAGGAGTTAGTCGTGGACCTACTTTATTAATTGCTTATTTAATGTGGAAAAATAATATTTCTAAAGATAAAGGAATTTCTATGGTTAAAGAAAAAAGAAATTGTGTTGATATTAATTTCGGTTTCATGATTCAATTAAGTAAATGGGAAAAATATTTAGATAAAAAAATTAATGATAAAGTTATTTTCAAATTAGATAAAGAAATTACTTTAATTGAAGAAAAAGATATTGAAAAATTAGGTTGTGATATTAATTTAGGAAAAAAATTTTTAATTAGATTTAATGGAAAGTTATTTTTAATTGAAGGTAATTGCTCAAGTCAATTAAATGATGATGAAGAAAAAAATATTAAAAATTTTATTGATAATGTTATGAGATTTGATAAAAATATTAATGAACAAAAACAGATAATTAAAATTAATTTAAATACTGATTCAATTAATGATTTTTTCTAGCCAAAAGTTTAAACTTTAAAAAAAATTATAATTGTTCTTTTTCCTAAACAAAAAATTATAATTATAGTATTATCAATTTATATATAAATAAAATATTATAAATTTTTAGGAAACAAAAAAAACATTTAATTTATTTTTTAAAAATCGTTAAAATTATTAAATAAAATTTTAATGAAAAACTCTAAACATATTAATATCATTATTTTCATTTAATTTTAATTGTTGATATTTATTTAAAGGGTTTAAAGTTTTTCTTTGATTTAAAAAAAGACCATTTGTATCATAAAGACTAGGAATTCTTTTTAAATCACTTATATAATATCTTTTAATTGGTTTATAATTTTTAAATAATGATAAATCATCTTTCACATTTTTTCTATAATTTTCAAGAATAGTTGAACTTGGAATTAATTTTTCAAATTTGACTTTTTTTCTTTCATTTTCTTTAGAAAGAAATTCACTTGGAAATCTTTTTGCTACTTGATTTTCATTAGTGAAAAAATTTATTGTTTTTCTTATTTTTTTATTTGAATTTGGTTTATATAAAAATCCAGAAGATGTATTTAAAAGATTATTTCTATAATCAGTGTTTCTGTTAAATGAAAGACTATTTTCAAAATCATCTATAATTCTTTTATCTCCTGAAAAATATCTCTTATTTAAATTACTATTAATAGGAGTTTCTGCAAAAGTAGAAAAATTACTTTCACTAGTTTTCATATCATTATAACTCCCAAACAAACTAATCATCCTTCTATTAAAATTCCCTTTCATTTATTTTATAAAAAAATTTATAAAAAAAAATATAATTTAGAAAAATTTTCCAAAATAAAAATTTAAACAATTTAAATCCAATTCAAAAAAATTTAGAGAAAAAAAAAATGGAAGATTCATCTATAAATCCTTCATTAGAAGAATACATACCTCCAAAATCAAAGGCACTTCCCTTAGTAGTATTTGAAGAAAACAAATTTATAATACCACCAGAATCAAAATTATTATTGACAAAATTAGCTCCATCAAAAATAGGAATAATAAGTTTAGTAGGAAAATACAGAACAGGAAAATCATTTCTTTTAAACAGAGTAATATTAAATATTCAAAGTACAGGATTTGGAGTTGGACCAACATTTAAAGCATGTACAAAAGGAATTTGGATTTGGTCAGATCCATTAATGATAAAAAATAATCATTGTAAAGAAGAATTTCCTTGTTTCTTAATTGATACTGAAGGACTCGGTGCTTATGATGAAGAAGTTAATCATGATTCAAAAATATTTTTAATTGCTGTTTTAATTAGTAGTTTATTCATTTATAATTCTGTTGGTTATATTGATGAAAATACTATTAATAATTTAAGCTTTGTATTAAATTTAAGTAAAACTATTAAATTAAGAAACAATTCTAATATTGATGATAATGATGATGAAGAATTAGCAAAATATTTTCCTACTATGCTTTGGTTATTAAGAGATTTCTCCCTTAAATTAGAAGATAAAAATGGATTTACTATTACTGAAAAACAATATTTAGAAAATGCTTTAACTCCTATTAAAGGAGCTACTGATACTATTGAAGAAAAAAATCGAGTTAGAAATTTAATTAGAACTTATTTCCCTGAAAGAGATTGTTATGTTATGGTTAGACCTGTAGAAAAAGAAAGTGATTTACAAAATATGCAAAATTTACCTGATTCTTTTTTAAGAAAAGAATTTTTACAACAAGCACAATTATTTAGAACTAAAGTTATTAAAAAAACTAAACCTAAAATTTTTATGAAAAAAACTTTAAATGGTGCTATGTTAATTGATCTTATTCAAAGTGTTTTAGATTCTATTAATGAAGGTAGTATTCCTGTTATTGAAAATTCTTGGAAATATGTTATTGAAAGTGAATGTATAAAATATACTGATAAAAATGTTAGAAAGTTTATTGAAGAAATACATAAATATAGAGAAGAAAATAAAAATAAAAATGATTTTGTTAATAATGTTAGGAAATATACTAAAAATTTATTAGAGGAATATATTAAAAAATTTTTAGAAGGTGGTTTCGCTGAAGATGAAACTAAAGATAAATTTATTAAGAAATTTAGAGAAAAGTTAAATAATGAATTAGAGAAATTTGATAAGGAAAATATGAAAATTTTCGAAGAGAAATTTAATAAAGATATTGAAGAATTAAGTAAAAATTTTGTGTCTACTTTTGATAATAATGATAAATATAATAATAATTATTATCAATTTTTTACTGATTTAGAAGATTTTAGAGAACAAGCTGAAAAATTATCACCTGAATTTCCTCATAAAAATGAAATTTTATTTGACAAAGTTATGATTATAATTAGAAAATTTATTGAAACTCAATTAATTAAAAACAGATTAGAATCAGAAAAGCAAATTATTAATTATAAAAATGCAATTGATCAATTAAAAGAAAGATTACAAGAAAGTAATAATGAAATATTACAATTAAAACAAAATAATGGAGAAACTATTTCTAAATTAAATTCTGATGTTATTAATGAAAAAATGAAACATAAATTATATGAAGATAAAATTAATGCTCTTGAAAATGAAAAAAATAGAATTAGAGAACTTTCAAAAAAAGAAGAAGAAAATTTAAAAAGTGATTATGAACATAAATTAAAAGAAATGTTAAATTCAAAAAGTAAAAATGAAAATGAATTAAAAGCTAAAGAAGAACAATTATTAGTTTTAAAAATGAATAATGAAAAAATGAATTCTTTACATGAACAAAAAATAGATTATTTACAAAAAGAAATTCAAAATTGGAAAGATAAATTTTCTTCTTTTTCAAAAGAATCTTCAAATAAAGAACAAAATTTGAGAGATGAATTAAATTCATTGAAAATTCAAAATGAAAATTTAAAATCAGAACAAAAAAAATCAGAATTATCATCAAATGAACAAATGAATCAAAATATGACAAATTTATTGAATTATTTTAAAGATAATTTAAGAGCTCAAAAAGAAGAAAATAAAAATATGTTTCAACAAATTTTATTACAACAAAAAGAAAAAGAAAAAAATGAACAAAATGAAAAAGAATTATTTAAAAATTTTAAACAAACAACAGAAAAAGTACAAGAATTAACATTATCATTAAATTCAAGTGAAAATAAAGTAAAAATGTTAGAAGAACAAATAAATAAATTAAATTTATACAAAGAAATAATACACAATTCAAAAGGATTTAAATGTAAATTTTGTATGAAAATATTTCCTTTTGATGGTTTTAGAGAACATTTTCTTCAATGTCAAAAAGATATGTTAAATAATAATAATTTGAAAACAGAATTTTCATCAGAAAAATTAAAATTAAAAATAATAAAAGGTAAATTAAAAACTGATGAAGTAGGAAAACCATATTTAGAATATATAATGGATATATCATATAATGGTTTAAGTTGGAGAATAAATAAAAGATTTAATCAATTTGCAAATTTACATAAAACTTTAAAAAATTTATTTAAAGGTGTTATTAATATGCCTCAATCTGCAAATATATTTACTAATATTAATGATATGAATTTAAGTGGTGGTTCTTTTCATGAAAATAAAATACAACAATTAGAAAAATTCATTAAAGATTTAAGTGAAATTGAACAAATTTCTAATTCTAAACCTTTTTATAAATTTTTAAAATTAAATCATGCTTTTGATGATGATTCTGAAATGTTTATTAATACTCAAGTTAATAATTTTGGATATGATAATAGAATCAATAATACTTTTAATAATGATTATGAAGATAATGTTATTGAAAATAATTCTATTTTGAAAACTGAAATTAGTAGAAATCAAGAGTAATAATGTTACTTTTTTAAATATTTAATTCATTTTTTTTAATATAATTTTGATTTTTTTAAAGTTTTTATTCATTAAAATATAATTAAATGTTTTTTTTATATAGAAACTATATTATTATATTAATAAATTAAAAGTTTTTGCTATGATTAACACAATAAATTTAATTCAAATTAATAATAAATTATTTTATTCATTATTGAATTATTCTTCGTTAATAAGAATAGATAAATCTTTAATTATAAATTCCTTTGAATTAATATTTATAAAAATATTTTTATCTTGATTAAAAAATTCAATTATTTACTTCTAAATTTTCTTTAATTTTTTTAATTAAATATTTACAAACAGAAGTCATATTATTAATAGAGGATTTTAAAGTTCCAAAAGGAATTGGATAATCACAACAAAGCCAACATAAATTTTCACTAATTGGGTTTATTTTAAAATGTGTAATATAAATAATATTTATTTCATTTTCTTTTCTTAAATGTTTTTTTATTTCAAAATTTACACATTCACTATTATTTAATTTCATTATATTTTGAAGAGTACAAATTGTATTTATTTTTGTTTCATGATTAAATATTTGAATAATATTATTACTTATTTTCTTCCATTTATAAGACCAATAAAGAATTTTTAAAATATTTTCAATATTTTTTAAAAAATTAAATAATTTCTTAGTAGAAGTATGAATAGAAATAGATTCAGAGACATAAGATGTTTGGTTAATATTTTCATTATAAAAATTTTTTAAATAATGAGAAAAAACATGTTTTGTAAATCCAATGAAATTATGATATAATTTCATTTCATTATTATTTAATTGAGATAAAAGGATAGTCTCCATTTGAGATAAAATTTTATTTTCACAAGTATTATCATAAAAAGTATAAATGATTTGAAAAGATAAAGATTGATTTTGAGTATTTTGAACATAAAATATTCTATTCACTATTTTAATGAATGATGAATTTTGCTTTATTTTATCTCCTATTATTGCTGTATAATAAGGATAAGATTTAAATCTTACAAAATATTGATTATCTAAATTAAATGATGGATTTAATATTTTTTTAATTGAAAATATATGTTTGTTTTTTGACATGAAAGATAATTGGTTTGAAAAATAAAAAAATAATTTTTCTAAATCAAAATTGTAACTATTACATGAGAAAAATGAATTTTCATTTACATTTCTTATTTCTTGCATTTTTGAATTATAAATATTTAAATTTTTTATTTATAATAATCCATACTTATTTAATTTTTTTTTGTGGATAAATACAATAAAAAAATCAACTTATATATTTCTAGAAAATAAATAAAATTTTGATTTCAATTATTCTTTTAAAAATAATTTTAAATAATATAAGTTTGAAGATAAAAAAATTTTCTGGTTGATGAATATCATTATTGAAAATACTTATTATTATAGTTAATTTAATTAAGTAAATAATAAATGAAAATATAATAAATAATAAAAGCATATATAAAAAAGTTATACT
>JAEEGK010012278.1_pt1 | contig 19501 bp, 11 predicted proteins | sample 8958771 | NCBI WGS metagenome assembly JAEEGK01 (sample SAMN16246547, study PRJNA631951) | gut metagenome | biome: gut microbiome; feature: rumen; material: SC-attached | host: Bos | place: Iran: Karaj | collected 2018-10
CGATCACAGAGGTGAAAAACGGTGAAGGGCCGCATCCCATCAAGACCCCGAAGGGATGGCTGCATCTGGCTCATGGCGTAAGGGCTACTGCCGACGGTCTGCGTTATGTACTCTATATGTATATGACAGCCCTCGATGATCCTACGGAAGTGATTGCCCGCCCTGGTGGCTATTTCCTTGTGCCGGAGGGCAACGAGTATTTGGGTGATGTGATGAACGTGGCCTTTGCCAATGGTTGGATTGCGGATGAGGACGGAAAGGTATTTATCTATTACGCCTCTGCCGACACCCGCATGCATGTGGCGACGTCGACGATCGATAAACTCATCGATTACTGCATGAACACGCCAGAGGACGGCTATACTACTGCTGCCAGTGTGGAGACCATCAAGAAACTGATAGCAAAGAACCGAATAAAGGTAACGAAGTAAAGTAAAAAAGGAAAAAGGTAAAAAAACTCTGGGCAGCCTCGATGGAGACTGCCCAGATTGTTATGAGGGATTAAACGTCAGCCGACGATTAATAACCTGCGTTCTGTGTCCACTTCGGATTCAGGTCGAGCATACTCTTGTTGATGGGGAATATTCGGCGGGTCTTCTCGAAGTTGGCTGTTGGGAAGCTCTTGTAGTGGGGGAAGTACTCGTCCTCGAAATGACCGAAACGGATCATGTCGTTGCGGCGCCAGTTCTCATCGAAGAACTCACGACCACGCTCCTGATAGATATCCTCGAGTGTGGGATTGTTCTCGAGCAACTCTGCGTTGACATATGCACGGATCTGGTTGACGAGCTCCTTGGCCTCAGCTGAAGAGCCCTGACGTGTCAGTGCCTCAGCCTTGGTGAGCAGGATATCGGCAAAACGGAAGATGGGCACATCGTTGGACTGGTTACGTCCGTTGGCGAAGTCGGTACGGGTGACATGCCACTTCACATTGCGGCAGCCCTGACGCCAGCCGTCGAGATTATCACCTACGTTGATGGTGAAGTCGGTCTCCACGAGGTTGATGTTGCGAGAAAGCTTCAGCGGGTTGCCCTCCTTATCCTTAGCGGCCTCTGTGGTGGGCTGCAGTGTGGCGGGATCGAGCACGTAGACGGTATTCTCGTCGCCACCAGTGCTGTAACGATAATCATCCAGATTCTCAGACAGTCCGATGATCAGCTTGTTACGCTCGTCACCCTTCAGATCGAAGATCTTAACAAACTCAGGCACCATTGTGACATAACCACCACCAGAGTTGGTCAGCTGCTCACCATAGTAGCTGGGCTTCATGTTCTTGATGTCCTTGTAAGAGTGAGAACGACCGTACTGCATGCCCTGGGCATCGATGGTGTGATAAGGCATAGCGTAGATGAAGTCCTTGATGGTTCCTGCCTCTACACGCTCCGTGTTGTCAGAAGCGAACTTGAAGCGGTAGGCATCGGGACCGAGCTCGAACTTGCCTGAGTTGATGATCTCATTGCAGACGTTGATACAGTCGGAGAGCTTCTCGTTGCTGGCCGTTGCTGCGTCGTAGGACTCTACAGACGAAGCGGTGTAAACGGGCCAGTTGATATACAGCTTGGCGAGCAGGGCCTGAGCCATATACTTGTTGGGCTTGCCGTAGTTCTCGCCTGTGAGCTCAGTGGAGAGCTGCGGGATAATCTCCTTCAGCTCGCTCTCGAGCCAACGGGCTACATCGGCACGGGGCTGACGAGCCTCAAGGTCGATCTCATTGGCCTTAGACGGGTCGTTGATAGCCACATCGCCCCATCCATCCATCATAATAAAGGTGAAGAATGCGCGCATGGCACGGGCAGGAGCCTTATACTTATCAGCAGCATCGCTGTTGATTACCTCATTGGCCTTTACAACGCCTGATGCGAGGTCGGTCATCCAGTCGATAGAGGCATCCTCGTAAGCAAAGCTGTGGAGGCTGGGGTGTGCATATGCACCGTTGTCATACCAGTTACCTCCGTAAGACACGGCAGTATACTCATCGCTCGAGAGCGCCATGGCCTCCATGTAACGACGGCCGTAGCAGCCACGCATCTGGAAATAGATTCCTGAAAGCTGAGCCTCCATAGCAGCCTCACTGGTAGGATAAGAGGTATACTGAGACTCTACAGGAACATCCAGATTAGTACAGCCAACAGTCAGAGCAGTGAGAGCGGCTGCGAAAAATATCTTGATATTTGTTTTCATATTGCTATTCTGTTTATCAATTAAAAATTAACTCTCAGGCCGGCCATAAATGTACGAGTGTGAGGATAAGTACTCCAACGATAGTCGACACCAGGATCGATACCATCCATGCGGACTTCAGGATCGAGACCCTTATAACCGGTGATGGTGAATACGTTGTTGCAGGTAGCATAGATCTGCAGGCTCTGGAGCCAGTCGCCGAGCTTGTCGAAGGTGTAGCCGAGAGAGAGGGTCTGCAGACGGAAGTAGTCACCCTTCTCAAGGAAGCGGTCTGACGGAATGTTGCTCAGGTTATCAGTAACAGCACGATCAGTGATGAACTCCTTCAGCACGTTCTTACCACCAGCGAAGAAATCGGGAGCAGTATAGTGTGCGCGCGAGCCGTTATAGATCTTGTTGCCGAAGACACCGGTGAAGAAGAGGGTCATCGTCCAGTTCTTGAAGCTCAGTGTGTTGTTCCAACCGAGGTTCAGCTTAGGCTGTGCGTTACCTGCGATATAGCGGTCCTTATACTCAGGAGAGCTGGTGGTCTCGCCAGTCTTGTTGCCATTCTCATCGCGAACATAATAGGTAGCCTTGCCCTCAGCGCCTGTACCAGCATACTCGTAGAGATAGAAGGTACCGAGAGGCTCACCCTCCATCACGCGCTGTGTATAACCGTTGGCAGATACACCGGCAACCATCGGGTCACCCTGTGCGAAGGTAGAGGTCTGATACTTGTCATTAGACAGTCTGTCGACGGTATTCTTGTTATGAGAGAGGTTCAGAGTAGTCATCCAGTTGAAGTTCTTCGTACGGATGGCATCGATGTTGATGGTGAACTCAATACCTCTGTTGGTAATCTCACCCACGTTGGCGGCAATTGAGCCGAATGAATAGATGACGGTTGATACGGGATAGTCCCAGATCAGGTCCTTGGTCTTCTTATTGTAGAACTCGATGCTACCGTTGATGCGGTTGTTCCAGAATCCATAGTCGAGACCGATGTTAAGCATACCTGTTGTCTCCCAAGTCAAATCGGGGTTAGCCAGCTTTGTAGCGCCGAGGATGGCCCAGCTGTTACCGTTGTAGACGAAAGTAGTACCGGTGGCACCGTAGGTGGCAACGCCAGAGTAGGCACCGAAGCCGAGGGCATTACCGCTGACACCGTAACCGACACGCAGTTTCAAGTTGTCGAACACTTTCTGATTAGCCATGAAGGGCTCCTCTGTGATGTTCCAGGCTGCAGATACAGATGGGAAGGTACCCCAACGATGACCGTCAGCAAATACTGAAGAACCGTCGCGGCGGATGGTTGCCTGCAGCATGTAACGGCTGTTGTAAGAATAGCTTGCACGTCCGTAGAACGAGATGTTGCGAACTTTCTCCTTGGTACCACTCTGAACGGCTGTCATACCATCGATGGTTCCTGCGTAGGTCAGGTTGTTCCACTTCAGGTAGTCATCGAAGAAGTTGTGTACGGTCAGACCGAATCCGTCGTTAGAGTTGCGCTCCTCCCAGGAATAACCGGCCATCAGAGCCAGTTTGTGAACCTTTGCGAAGGTCTTGTCGTAGTTGATGTAGGTCTCAAACGTATGGTTGTTTCCGAACCAGGTGCTACGATTGGCAGCGCCATTGTATGCATTGTAGGGCACCAGCTGTGTGTTGTGAGAGTGATAGTCGCTGTATGTACTCTGGAAGTGATCGAAAGAGTAGTTCGCATTCCAGTTCAGGCCATCGATGATGTTCAAGGTAGCCTTAGCCACAATCTGGTTACGCTTCCAGATGGTCTCAGAAGTATCCTCATTGATGATTGACAGCGGGTTGTAGTTGGCAGAGCCGTCACCTGTTGACCATGTGCCGTCAGCGTTCTTGATGGGGATAGTCGGGTTGAAGTAGTTCATAGCGTCGAGCACTGACTTACCTTCATTTCCACTACCGTTGCCACCTTTACCCATAGAGCCGTTCTCGCTCTTTCCATACATGGCGTTCAGACCGACAGAAAGCTCCAGACGATCCTTCAGTACCTTTGAAGTCAACTGTGAACGGACGTTGATACGGCTCATATGAGTACCGTCGACAACACCCTGGCGATCCATGAAGTTAACACTTGCCATATACTTGGTCTTGGCACTGCCACCATTGATTGAGAGGTTGTGATTGTGGCTGATACCAGTGCGGAGCACTTCCTTCTGCCAGTCGGTGTCACTACCCTTGTCGTAAGCGTAGTCGATACTGTTCTTGGATACGTAGCTACGGATATCGCTGGCAGAAGCCACATCGAGAGTCTTAGAGACTTTGTCGAATGCGACATAGCCATTGTAGCTGACATTCGTACGCTCGGTCTTGCCACCGCTCTTGGTGGTGATGATGATTACACCGTTGGCTGCCTTAGAACCGTAGATAGCGGTAGCGGTAGCATCGCGGAGCACGTCGATTGACTCGATATCATCGGGAGCCACCATCGAGATGTCTACACCGGGGATACCGTCGATGACATAGTAAGGCTGCATGGCTGCACCCTCACGGAGAGAAGAAGCACCACGAAGCGTGATGGAAGGTGTACCGTTAGGGTCGCCAGAGGTCGTCACGGTCAGACCGGCCACCTTACCCTGCAACATAGAAGCGGGATCGGAAAATACACCCTTGTTCAAGTCCTTGGACTGTACAGTGGTGATTGACGAGGTTACGTCCTTACGGCGCATGGTACCATAACCAACGACAACAACTTCGTTTAACACGGTATTGTCCTCCTGGAGTGTTACCTGCATGCCGTTAGCAGCAGCGAGGGTCTGAGAAGTATAACCTACATAAGAGAAGGTCAACTTAGCTCCCTGCTTCACGGTCAGTGAGAAGTTACCATCGAAGTCAGTGATAACACCATTAGAGGTGCCTTCCTCGAGAACACTAACACCAATGAGAGGCTCACCAGTAGCGTCCAGTACAGTTCCCGACACCTTGTTCTGTGCCAACATCACCGTACTGCACAACAGAAAGAACACGAAGAACATCGCCTTCAGCGTTCCTTGTTTGAGATTTAGGATCTTTTGCATAATTATTAATTAAAGTTAGTAAAAAAAGAAATAATAAATCAATATATCTTCACTTCTGCATTCTCCGTCAGTAAGGGCACAGGCATCGTCGACAGACTGTTCCAATCAGCACTTATAAAGCCCTCACCTTTGCAAGGACGTTTGTCCATCATAAGCGACTGCCCTGCCTTCTTCAGGTTTACGCGTACATTATTAAAATAAATATCCTTTACCTTTCCCTGCTCATCGCCTCCAACGAAACAACCATTCTCGGAAGTTGCAGTGATGTTATTGAAGTAAATGCGGCTCACCTCGCCACACTTGCCTTCGATCTGTCCCTTGGGGAATCGCCAGTTGGCATCCTTGTGGTTGCCATTAGCTCGTGGATAGCTTGTCACGTAGATAGGCTCAGCCTTACCCCACCATACATCGCTCCACAGACGACAATCCAGCTGAATGTTTGAGAAAACCACATCTGTCACGGTTCCCTCGTCACGGTTCTGGATGCCCAAGCCACGGTTAGAGCCTGTAATGATACAATTGTCGAAAACGACATTATAGATGGAGTCCATATTCTCAGACCCGATCTTGATGGCACACGAACGCGATGACATCACACAGTTGGTTACCGTAATATCATGGCAACTGCCATACTGTTCAAACTCACGACGGTTCTTCAGACAGATACAGTCGTCACCAGAGGTAATATGGCAGTTTGCAATACGTACATTCTTTGAGTGGTCGATATCAATGCCGTCACCATTACGGATTTTCAGATTGTTGAGCAGGTTGATGCCTTCGATCACCGCCTCATTGCAACCAATCAGGTGGACTGTCCAATAGGCACCCTCCTTAATCGTCACATCACGGATCGTGAGATTTCTGACGTTTGTCAGCGTCAACACATGAGGACGAGGATCGAATGCCTGGTCTGCCAACGGCTTCAGCTCGTAACTGTCCTCTAACTCAGCACCCATAAAAGCAATGCCATTGCCGTGGATAGTGCCCTTGCCCGCAATACTGATGTTCTCAGCGTCGTTGGCATAGAGCCATAACATACCTTCACCCTCGTTCTTTCCGAAGGCACTCAGGTGATAAATACTTTCATCGGGATTAGCTTTCAGTGTAGCCGTTGCTTCCAGATACAGTTCAACATTGCTTTTCAGCTCGAGAGGACCAGCCATGAATACATGGTTACGGGGTAGCAGAACTCTGCCACCGCCCTCTTCAGAACAACGGTCAATCACGCGCTGAATAACTTTTGCATCGTCTGTCTTGCCGTCACCGACTGCACCCGCAGTTGTTACGTCGTAAATGGTCTGTGCTGCTGATGGCATCGCTACCATACAAAGCAGGATGTTCCACAATAGGAATCGTGTTAGCATTCTATTATACCAGTAGTAATGAGTAATTGTAGGGTGCAAAGATAGTTTATTTTTCTTAATAACCAAAACTTTTCCAAAAAAAATAGTATCTTTGCACCCAAAAAAGGTCTATATTCTTTAAAAAACAACAAAAATGACGGATATTTGCTGCATTGGACACATTACACGCGACAGAATCATCACACAGGATCCTCCGATGACCACACATTGTGCAGGAGGCTCTGCGTACTATATGGCATGGGCATTTCAGGCTCTCCCCCATGATGTTGATTTCCACATGATCACTTCTGTCAGTCGTGAACTGATGCCTGAAGTGAATCGGCTGTGTGAGGCTGGTATTAAGGTGACTGCCTACGAAAGTCCTACGAATGTCTTCTTCGAGAACAAATATGGTGCAAACATGGACCATCGCACCCAGCGTGTTTTGGCCAAATCGGCTCCTTTTACCCTCCGCCAGCTCGAACAGGAAGAAGCCCGCGTCTACCATCTCGGCACCCTACTGGCTGATGATTTCACCCCCAAGACTGTTGAATATCTTGCCACAAAAGGCGATGTATCCATCGACGTACAGGGTTACCTCCGTGCTGTCAAGGGCGAAGAAGTCCTCTCCGTGGAATGGACTGACAAGTTACGACTTCTGAAGCATACGGCCATTCTGAAAGTGAACGAGTGGGAATGTCATACACTCACAGGCATCTCTGATCCTTTCCCTGCAGCAGAACAGATCCACGACTGGGGTGTACGTGAGGTCATCATCACATTGGGCGGTGGTGGCTCCGTCATCTATGCCGAAGGAAAATTCTATGAGACGCCTGCCTACCCTCCTCGTCAGCTGGTAGACGCCACTGGTTGTGGAGACACTTACAGTGCAGGTTACCTTTATGCCCGTGCCCGTGGCATGGATTATGCAGAGAGCGGCCGTTTTGCCGCTGCCATGTGTACACTTAAACTGGAGCACACAGGACCCTTCGACCATTCCATCGAAGACGTCTTCAAAATCATCAGAGGCTAAGCGTACTGACGCAGGTATTGGCGCATCGTCTTACGGGCAAAACCAAGGCGATGCTCCACAGACTTATACCCTTCACCAAGCTGCGACGAGATCTCGCCGACCTTCAAACCACCATAGATATGGAGGCGATATATGTCACGACAGTTCTCCGGCAGGCGAACCAAGCCGCGCTCCAGTCGCTCCATGATCTCCTTGGCGGAAAAGACCGACTCCATGGTCGTCTCATCGTTACATATCCCTTTGATATAATGTTCATACTGCTCAAAGGTGGTATGACGACGGTAATAATCAGCTATCCTGTTGCGTGTCATCGTATAGACCAAGGCTGGCAAGGTGGCGGCTGTAATCAGCTTGTCGGAAGTCAGCAGGCGGAGGAAGACATCCTGCACGATGTCTTCTGCCTCCATACTACTGCCGAGACGGCTGCTGACAAATGCCAGCAGCTCGTCGCGGTGAGTGATGTAATAGTCGGTGATAAGTTGTTTCATGGCAAACGACCTGAGACAGGTCGAATTATTCGTTGATCACCTTCTGAATCGTTCCGTCCTCATTGTAGAACAGACGTTGTACCTTCAGCGAGCGCAGGTGTGTGATATCCTTTGAGGGCACACAATCGTGATAGAAGAGGAACCACTCGCCCTTGTACTCTACGATAGAGTGGTGGGTTGTCCAACCTACAACGGGATCCAGGATTACGCCCTTATAAGTGAACGGTCCGTAAGGATTATCGCCGATACCATAGCAGAGCATGTGGCTGTCACCTGTAGAATACGAGAAATAGTACTTGCCGTTATATTTATGCATCCATGAGGCCTCGAAGAAGCGGTGAGGATCACCAGCCTTCAAAGGCTCACCATTCTCATCAACGACCAGCACATTGTGCGGAGCCTCAGCAAACTGCTTCACATCATCGCTCAGACGAACCACGAAACTGGGCAGTGCAGGCACATCGGCAGGACAGAAGAGCTGGGTCTTCTTGTCAGCAGCGGGTCCGAGGTCAATTCCCTCCTTAACTAGCTTCTCAGGAGCCTGGTACCACTGGAGCTGTCCTCCCCAGAGTCCACCAAAGTAAACATAGATCTGACCGTCATCGTCCTTAAAGACACTGGGGTCGATACTCATAGAACCACGAATGGGATGATCCTCAGGAATAAATGGTCCCTCAGGTGTATCGCTGACAGCAACACCCAGATGGAACACACCATTATAATCCTTGGCAGAGAAGATGAGGTAGTACTTGCCGTCCTTCTCTACACAGTCGTTGTCCCACATCTGTTTCTCAGCCCACTTAACCTGCTCTACATCGAGAATCTTACCGTAGTCGGTGACCTCGCCATTCTCAACATCCTCCAAAGAGATCACGTGATAGTCCTTCATCTGGAAGTGTCCGCCATCATCATCGAAGGCAGCACCTGCTTCCCAGTCGTGCGAGGGATATACGTAGATCTTACCATTAAACACATTAGCAGATGGATCTGCATAATAATCTTGCGGATAAAGATAACGTGGTTTCATCTTACAAAACTATTTAATTAGACAATTATTATAATTAGACAAACATTTCCTGTTTACTCAAACACAGACTTGGCATGCCGACGGCGGGCAGAGAGCTCTGCCTGCATGTTCTCGTTATACTCCTTGGTAATCGGATAGAAATGAAGAGCCACTACACCGATGCAGAAAAGAACGGCTGGCACAATGCTCGACACAAGACGAATACCCTCCATGGCACTCTCGTTCTGGACAGCTACATTGCCTGAGACATAGCCGAACATAGAGATGATGACGCCAGCAATAGCACCTCCAAGACCAAGACCAACCTTCAAAGCCAGTACGATACCCGAGAAACAGAAGCCCGTGGCACGACGGTGGTTCTCATACTCGATATGATCGGCCACATCGCCTATCATCGCCCAAAGCAGAGGAATAGTCGGGGCATAGGCCAATGAACGGGCAAAGTTCAGTACGAACAACAAACTGACATCTGTTGGTGAGGGGATATAAAAGAGGGCTGTAAAGAAAGCTGTCAACGAGAGACAAATTACAAACACACTCTTCTTACCATATTTGTTTGCCAGATACTGAGACAGACAGATCACACCGACAAACTGTACGATGGCACCCATCATATTGAAGGCAGAGAAGCCGATGGAATAGGCCTCTTTCTCCTCAATGGTGACGAAATGCGACAGGAATTCATACAGAGAACGCTGATCAACATTATACTGGAAGTAGAAATTCATGGCAGATCCCCACATCGCCAAGGTAATGAAAAGGGCAAAGGTGAGCAGCGCCATCGCATTCCACGAGACATCAGACACCGTATTCTTAATATCCTCCTTGATATTCGACTTCTGACGGGGAGGGGGCTGGATGCGCTCCTTGGTCACCACAAAGGTAATGATGAAGAATACCAGGGCGATGCAGGCAAAAAGACAAATGGTTGAGAACCACCCCCTTCGCAGGTCACCCTGTCCGAAATGGTCTACGAGCGGTAGTGTCAGACCCTGAACCACAAACTGAGCGATGGTCACCACGACAAAACGGATGGTGGTTATACTGGTGCGCTCTTGGATGTTGCTCGTCATGACACCGCCTAAAGATGTATATGGAATATTATTAAACGAGTAGACGGTCATCAGCAGGATATAGGAAATCGTGGCATAAAGAGCCACCATACCCTTCTCATGAATACCCGGATGATAAAAAGCCAGTACATAGAACAGACAGAAAGGTATCGCCGTCCAGAGGACCCACGGACGGAACTTACCCCAGCGTGTCGAGGTGCGGTCAGCCAGGATTCCAACCGTCGGGTCAACTATAATCGCCGAGAAACTGGCAATCATCAGAATCGAGCCCGCTACTGCACCATCCAAGCCGAAGACATCCGTATAGAACTTCAACTGGAAGATCATCATCATCTGGAACACCAGATTTGCAGCAGCGTCTCCTAAGGAGTAGCCGAATTTCTCGCTGAATGTCACTTTCTGTGATTCATTTTCCTTCATGACGCATGTTTTAAGTTTTCTGCTGCAAAGATAGTCATTTTTATCCCATTTTACATTCTCAATTGTTACAGATGCTTTTCTAAATGTTTCATTATTTTAAAAAAATTACATTTTTGGCCATTTCAACGAGATTTTTTGCTATATTTGCAACATCAAAGCAACATTTATGAAGAAGTTTCTGTTTTTATGCATTGCCTTGGCGTGTGTATCTGTCACGGAGGCAAAGGTCAGTTTGCCGCAACTGTTTCAATCAGGCATGGTCCTTCAGCGCGGAAAGCCCATCCCTGTTTGGGGAACAGCGCAACCTGGAGAAAAGGTGACCATCCAGTTCAATAAAAAACAGTATGACACCACAGCCGACGAAAAAGGATGCTGGCGCATCGACCTCCCCAAAATGAAGGCAGGAGGGCCTTATGAGTTGACAGTTAACAATTTACAGCTTACAGATATTCTGATTGGTGATGTATGGCTGCTTTCAGGACAGTCAAACATCGACGTTCACATTGAGCGTGTCTATCCGCAGTATGCACAGGAGATTGACACCTACGAGAATCCCCAGATCCGTTTGTTCCGTGTTCAGAACGAGACAGCTGTCCACGGTGCCAAGGATGACATCCGCCCCACCTCTATCAACTGGAAGCCCCTTAACAAACAGAACGCCTGGCCATTCTCAGCCGTCGGCTATTTCCTTGGCAAACGCATGTATGAGAAGACCAAGGTGGCTCAGGGTATCATTGTCAACAGTTGGGGAGGTACACCCATCGAGGCCTGGATATCCAAAGACTCGCTGGAGCGCGACTATCCCATGCTCGTCAAGCGTGCACAGTTCTTCCAGAACGACGAGTATGTGAAAGCCCAGGGACAAGCTAACATACAGGCTGATCGCCAATGGCAGAAAATATTGCAGGACTCAGACCTTGGTGTATTGCAGAACTGGACTGATCCCAACTGCGACGACAGTGCCTGGCAGACCATCAACCAAAACAACTGGGTTTGGCGTGGTAGCGGTAGTGTCTGGTTGAGACAGCATATTATTATAGATAAGGTACACGCGGGAAAGCCTGCACGTCTGCTCCTCGGTACCCTCTTCGACCAGGACATCACCTACCTCAATGGCAAAGAAATTGGACATACCTACTACCAGTATCCCCCACGTCGTTATGACATCCCCGAGGGACTTCTCAAGGAGGGCGACAACGTGATCGCTGTGCGGTTTATCAATAAATATGGAGCCGTCCACTTCATCCCAGAGAAGCCCTATATGCTCTGCTTTGGCGAAGATCGCTGCTCACAGAATCCTATGCCTAAGGACGTGATTCCCCTCGATCCAACATGGAAAATGAACGTGGGAGCCGAGATGCCCAACTGTCCCAGTGGCGATATCTCCCTGCAGAATATCCCCACCACACTCTATAATGCCGTGCTCCATCCTCTGGCACCATACGCTCTTAATGGTGTTGTGTGGTATCAGGGCGAGTCGAATACAGGTAATCCTGCTCCCTATACAGACTACCTGAAGAAACTCATGGGCTGCTGGAGAGACCGCTGGCAAGACCAACAGATGCCTTTCGTCGTCGTACAGCTCGCGAACTATGATGGTCGCCAGCAGACAGGATTCCCACGTCCTATCACGCCACAGACAGAACCCATGAACAGTGGTTGGGCACAGTTACGCGAAGCACAGCGCACTGCAGTCAAGGCCGATCCATACGCTGCACTGGCTGTCATCAACGATCTGGGTGAAACCGTCGATATCCATCCTCTCCGCAAAAAAGAAGTGGCCGAGCGAGTAGGCCTCTGCTTCGACCGTCTTGTATATAATAATAAGGTGAACCTCTCGCCAGAGGTCATTTCGTCAGAGATTCAAGGCGGAAAAATCATCCTGACTCTTGATCAGCCTGTTCAGAATGGCGCTATGAACACCTTTGAGGTAGCCGCTGCCGACGGAGACCGTGTCTTCCATAACGTGCAGGCTCAGGCTGACGGCAATCAGATCACGCTAACCTTGCCAGAGAACTTCCATCCCTTGAGCACTGCCTTCGCTGTACGTTATGCCTGGAAGGACAATCCCCTCTCAGCCAATGTGCGCTCGCTCAAGGGGCTGCCCATGTCATCCTTTGAAATAAAAGTAAACAAATAAATATTATCAATTATGTCATCATCAAACGAAAACAAAGGCTTTTATAAGCTTTCCTGGCTCCAGCGCATCGGCTTCGGATCGGGCGACCTGGCGCAAAACCTGATTTTCCAGACTACTTGTATGTACCTGCTGTTCTTCTACACCGACATCTATGGCCTCGATGCCGTCGACGTGTCAGTGATGTTCACAGTAGGTAATGTGGCAAACGTGATTTGGGACCCCATCGTTGGTGCCCTGATCGACAAGAATAATCCCAAGTTGGGTAAGTACCGCTCCTATCTGGTATTTGTCGGTATCCCCCTCACGGGCTTTGCCATCCTCTGTTTCTGGAATGGATTCGCCCCATCGCTATTCTATGCCTATATCACGTATATAGCCATGACGCTGCTCTACACCTTTATCAATGTACCTTACGGTGCCCTGAACTCCTCACTCACCCGTGACACCGATGAGATCACCATCCTGACCTCAGTCCGTATGTTCATGGCTAACTGCGGTGGTCTGGCCGTAGGTTCAGGACTTCCCCTGCTCATTGCCTACTTCACCAATCAGGAGGCTGAGGGTCTGCCTAAGGATCCTGCCGCCTGGTTCACCACGATGACCATCTATGCCCTCGTAGGTCTGGCCCTGCTGTTCTTCTGCTTCAGCCAGTGTAAGGAGCGTGTCGTGATGGATGCCAGCGAGGCTGCCAACGTGAAGATCAGCGACCTGTGGATGGAGTTCTTCCACAACCGTCCCCTGCGAATCATCGCTTTCTTCTTCATCACCGCCTTTGCCATGATGTCCATCGGTAATGCCGCTGGTGCCTACTTCATCAACAGCAATATGCACGGTTCGCCTGACCAGCTCTCCATCTTCATGGGACTTGGTTCTGCACCTTCATTCATCTTCATGCCGCTCGTGCCGATGATCAAGAAGATGGTTGGTAAGAAGAATATGTTCTACATTTTCCTCGGCATCGCCATCGTGGGTATGGCCTTCCTCTATGTTGTAGCCAAGATGGATCAGCCCAGCATGGGTCTCGTCTACATTGCCCAGTTCGTGAAGTCAACGGGTGTCATCGTGGCCACTGGTTACATGTGGGCACTTGTGCCTGAGGTCATCTCCTATGGTGAGTATGTCAGTGGCAAGCGCATCGCTGGTATCGTGAATGCCCTCACAGGTATCTTCTTCAAGGCCGGTATGACCCTCGGTAGCGTGGTAGCTCCTGCCATCCTCGCTTATGTATCTTACAATCCCGAGGTGATCGAACAGACTCCAGAGGCTCAGGAGGGTATCCTGTGGCTTGTCTGCGTCATCCCTGCCGCCCTGCTGCTGCTCGCTATCTTCATTATCTCGAAGTATGAGCTGACTGACGAGAAGATCGACAAGATTAATCAGGAGATTGAGGCTCGCGCTAAGGAGTAACAGTCTTAAATAAAATAAAAAAGGTCGAAAGTTGAACGCTTTCGGCCTTTTTTGCTTATCTTTGCAGCATCAAACAAAAAAAGACTAATATGGGAATAATGAGGTTCTTAGGAATCGCTTTCATTGCGACATTCTTTACTGTATCTGTCAACGCACAGGACACGAAACAAGTGTTTATCTATAGTCCAGGCGAGCGTGAAGGCCTGCATATCGCACAAGAGACGGCTGACGGCTGGAAGGAAATCGGACAGCTCTGCTCCTCCGACTACAGCACTTGGGGGGCCGAGAAACGCATGTACCATCCCTCTGTGGCACGTGCTGCCGATGGGTCATGGCGACTCGTCTTCCAGGTAAACGACAGGAGTCCGTTGCTCGCCGTAGCCTATAGCAATAATCTGGTTAACTGGCGTCCGCAGGATTTTCCTATCATGTCAACCCGCCAATGCCTGAACCCAGTCATCTTCCCCAATGATAACGGCACCTTCGACATTTATTACAAGACCAAAGGTGGCGACAAGCGATGGGTGTCAGCCTCTGCTGACTTCAGGAAGTTCAGCAAGGATGAAGCCAGCCAGATTGGCGATGCAGCATGGACACGCAACACGGTTTCCATCAATGGCAAAGAGGAGAATGGTTGTATCTTCGACATCACCCCAGCCGAATTGCAAACCATCACCAGCTATTTCGACCGTCTGGCAAAAGACAGGCAGATCAGCCAGGAGCGCATGCACAACGACAAGAAGGATAACCCCATCAACATCCCCAAGCCCATTACCGCCACCCTGAAAGTCTCTGGCCAGGAGAAGCCCATCAGCGACAAGCTTATCGGCATCTTCTTCGAGGATATCAGCTATGCTGCTGACGGAGGACTCTATGCCGAACTGATTCAGAATCGCGACTTCGAGTATATACCCAGGGATCACCGTGGATGGAGCGCCACTACCTCCTGGAGTGGTTCGAAACCTGTGGTTGTCATTTCCGTTGATCCATTGAGTGAGAACAATCCTCATTATGCCGTACTGGGCAACGACACCATCTATAACGAAGGTTGGGACGGCATCGCAGTAACGGCAGGTGCCAAATACGACTTCTCGATGTTCGTACGCAATATCCCTGCCCCACAGGGCAAGAGCAAGCTGAAGAAAGATTTCGTCATCTCCCTGATTACTGAAGATGGCAGCGTCATTGCTCAGGCCAAAGTGAAGACCCAAGGGGCAGACTGGCGGAAATACGAGGCAGTGCTCACAGCCACACAGACCTGTGAGAAAGCACGCCTCGCCGTAGCAGGACTGAAAGACGAGAAAGCAGGCATCGATATCGTCAGCCTCTTCCCACGCGAAACCTTCATGGGTCGTAAGAACGGCCTTCGCAAAGACCTCGCACAGGTGATTGCCGACCTGAAACCCAAGTTCGTGCGCTTCCCTGGAGGCTGTATCAGTCATGGCCAAGGATTAGAGAATATCTACCATTGGAACCACACCGTTGGCCCGTTGCAGGATCGTAAGCCCGACTTCAATATCTGGGGCTATCATCAGACACGAGGTCTCGGCTTCTTCGAGTACTTCCAGTTCTGCGAGGACATCGGAGCTGAGCCCCTACCCGTACTCGCTGCTGGCGTACCCTGCCAGAACTCCAGCAATAACCGCCAGGGCATTGGAGGCCAGCAGGGAGGCATCCCCATGAAGGATATGCCAGCCTATATCCAGGAACTGCTCGACCTCATCGACTGGGCCAATGGCGACCCTGCCACTTCGAAATGGGCGAAGATGCGTGCTGACGCAGGTCATCCCAAGCCCTTCAACCTGAAGTATATCGGCATTGGCAACGAGGATATCATCTCCACCGTCTTCGAGGAGCGTTATGAGATGATCTGCAAGGCCATCCGTGCCAAGTACCCTGACATCAAGATCTGTGGCACCGTCGGACCATTCCACTCTCCTTCTGCCGACTACCTTGAGGGCTGGGACTTCACCAAAAAGCACCCCGATCTGCAATATATGGTGGATGAGCACTACTACGAGTCGACGGGTTGGTTCATGCATCATCGCGACTATTATGACAACTATGATCGCAACAGCGCTAAAGTCTACCTTGGCGAGTATGCCGCATCTACCGATACGAAGCGCCCTAATGTGGAGACAGCCCTTGCTGAAGCCCTTTACCTGACGGATATCGAGCGCAATGGCGATATCGTCGAAATGACCTCCTATGCCCCCATGCTTGCCAAGGACGGGCACCACAACTGGAACCCAGACATGATCTACTTCTCCAACACAGAGGTTCGCCCCACTCCTGCCTATGAGACCCAGCGGCTCTTCTCTGTCTATGGCGGCGATCGCTACGTGGCTTCCGAGTTGAAGATCAATGTCACTCGTGAATCAGGAGCCACCTCCTTCGAGGAGCCCACCTTCGCCCACCGCCTGGGAGCCAGCGTCGTTCGCAACTCAAAGACGGGCAAGACCTATCTGAAAGTCATCAATGCACTGCCCGAGCCGCTGATTCTCAACGTTGAAGGTCTCACCATCCCCGCTGGCACTAAGGCCATAGGCTTCGACGGTCTCCCCGAAGATCAACAGGTTGTGATAAAAACAGAGGAAACCACTGGCAAGACTCTGGAATTACCCCCCTATTCCATCAGAGTCATAGAACTGTAAATATATTCCATTAAAATATTTAGGACAATGAAGAAATCAAGCTTTTTGAGACTGGTCATGGCAGTAGCCTTACTGCTCGCAGTGAATGTCAACGTGATGGGCGACAACCTTCGTCTAGGTGGAAGTATCGTCGGCAAGATCGAGTCGAACGGTGATGTACGCATCAATGGCTCTATCGTAGGCCGATTTGAGTCGAATGGTGACATCCGAGTTGGTGGTTCCATCGTAGGAAGGATTGAGAAGAATGGCGATATCCGCAAAAATGGCTCCATCATCGGCAGGGTAGAACCCAACAACGACATCCGCATCAACGGTTCCATCGTCGGCAGAGTGGAGAAGAACGGTGATATCCGCTATAACGGTTCCATTATCGGCAGGGCTGAGCAGATGACTGATGTCCGTCGTGTAGCCGTGATGTATTTCTTCCCATTCTTCAATCTATAAACCAAACCTCCCAAGAGATACAATAACAAAGGCTGCCCCCACAAAGGCAGCCTCAATTTTTCTTATGTACGTTATATGGTCTTGTAGTTTAGTAAGTTTAGTTATTTAGGAGTTTAGGATTTTACTTAAAATAAGATAGTAAATAATGATTATATTTTTTATATTTTAATAGAAATCCTAAACATCTAAACTCCTAAACTCAATAAAAAACGCTTAATCTGCCAGATTGCTGATCGTTGAGGACGAGAATACTGCTCACAGGTATTGAGAATACTGCAATCTATGGGCGAACAGTATTCTCGCTATTAATGAGCACATACGACAGGAATCAAAAAAAATTCCGTCATCAACGAACTGAAGATACCTCTATTATTTATATTTAATATTCTAATAATATATATATTATTAACAATAGATGCAAACTACATCATGACGTAATAATTTTCTTTTCCTGTCGTATGTGATACGAGCGGATTGCCGATCATAGCCGACTAAGCAGGCAATCGTAGCCGACCTGATCGCCAGTCGTTGGGAAGCGGATTGTCGATCGTAGCCGACCTGATCCAATTATTTATCGATTTTTCTCTCAATAGTTTGCTAATTCAAAAATTAATGCTTATCTTTGCCATCGATAATGTTGAACTCTTAAAATTAAACTGCGTATGGTAACATAACGAAGATATAAGGACTTAAGATGAACGTCCACTTTTGATTCTTGTCATTCGAAAATCGGCAAAATTTTCAATTAATATTGCAAGAACTGAAGTAGATAGTTCACGCCGTTTGGCGTGGGCATTTACTCGTTTAAGCAATATAGGTGTTTGCCGATACCTCGAATGACGTAGACGATGTAAATTGTCCACGTTTTCTTTTTGTACCCATTACTATCTAACTTTTTGCAAAACATCTAAAGACATAAAACTTATAAATGAACTACAATATGAAACAATTTCGAATCACAATTCTTCTCACCGTGCTCATGAGCATGTTTGGAGTAAAGGCTTCTGCCCACGATATTGAAGTTGCAAACAAAGATGGTATTACCATCTATTATAACTGGATTAATAACAATACTGAGTTAGCTGTCACCTATAAAGGTAATTATAGTACCGATCATCAAAATGAATATATAGGAAATGTTGTTATTCCTGCATCCGTTAATTATGAAGGAGTAATGTACAATGTTACATCCATCGGTCCGAGTGCTTTCCGCGAATGTAGCATCCTTACTTCCATCACCATTCCTAATAGCGTGAACTCCATTGGATATAGTGCTTTCGATGGAACAGCATGGTATGATAGTCAAGCTGAAGGTTTGGTTTATGCTGGTAAAGTAGCCTATGGATATAAAGGAACAATGCCTGAAAATACTCAAATTGTTCTAAATGAAGGTACATTAGGTATTGCTGAGTATGCTTTTGCCTATTGTAATAATTTGACTTCCATCACTATCCCCAACAGTATCCTATCTATAGGTGAATATGCTTTCTATAATTGTATAAGCCTAACCTCAATCACTCTTCCCAATAGTTTAAAGACAATCAGTAAATACGTTTTTTGTAATTGTACAGGTATAATTTCTGTTTCAATTCCTAATTCAGTTACATCCATTGGGGAGAGATCGTTTCAGGGATGCTCTGATTTGGCATCCATTACTATTCCCAATTCAGTTACTGTCATTGAAGAGTGCGCATTCGCAAGTTGTTCAAGCCTGACCTCCATAACGATTCCTAATAGCGTGACGTCAATTGGAGCGTATGCTTTTTCTCATTGTAGTGGTTTGGTCGTGATAAATGTCCCGAACGGCATAACTTCTCTTGATGGGACATTCGCTGGCTGCTCTAGCCTGACAACTTTAACAATTCCCCAAAGTGTGACTATAATTGGTGGTGGAACATTCGCTAATTGCAGAAAGCTTTCCTCTATTACCATTCCTGAGTATGTGACTAGCATAGGTGAGAGTGCTTTCTCTGACTGTATTAGCCTAACTTCTGTCGAAATCCCTAATAGCGTAACAACTATTGGTGAAAGTGTATTTGAAAAGTGCAGCAAAATAGAGACAATAAAACTACCAGAAAAACTTCAAATTATTAAAAAGGCTACTTTCAAAGGATGTGAAAGTTTGAATACGGTTTCTATCCCCATTAATGTGACGTCAATCGAAGAAAGTGCTTTTTACGGATGTTATAGCCTGGCTTCTATCACTATTCCTAGTAGTGTGACTATTATTGGTGAGAGTGCTTTCTCTGACTGTATTAG
>JAEEGK010012282.1_pt1 | contig 19498 bp, 17 predicted proteins | sample 8958771 | NCBI WGS metagenome assembly JAEEGK01 (sample SAMN16246547, study PRJNA631951) | gut metagenome | biome: gut microbiome; feature: rumen; material: SC-attached | host: Bos | place: Iran: Karaj | collected 2018-10
GGCTGGAACCCGCAAAAGACGACGTTTGAAGAGTTGGTGAAACTCATGGTCGATAGCGACATGCGCAAGGTTGCCGCTGATTGTGTCGCAAGCCAGGTCCGCACCAACCTCGCTGAATATCTCGAAAAGGGATTGGTGAAGTAATGGAATGAAGGGTGATTATGTTTACGATTATTAAGAAAATATGGGAAAAAAAGTTTTTTTTTAGAAGCTTGCTTTACAGCATTTACTTTAATTTCCGTTTTTTGCCATTTAAACAAGCTGTTCATCTTCCGATATTGTTTTACAAGCCTTGTTTTAATGAGTTAAAGGGAAAATTTATTATAGATTGTGAAAAAGTGAAAATGGGAATGATTCAGCTTGGTGCTTTGCAATGTTCTCTTTATCCTAATAGTGGAATTGTCTTTGAAAACCATGGGGGAATTGTTGTGTTTAAGGGAATCTGTGTTATAGGAAATGCCTCTGCGATTTCTGTTGGGGAAAATGGATATTTAGAATTTGGGTATCACTTTAAAGCAACGGCTCAATTTCGTTGTGTTGCATATCATCATGTTGAATTTGGTGACAAGTGTAGATTTGGTTGGGATTGCTTAGTTATGGATACGGATTTACACAAACTTGTGAAGGATGGGGGAGGATATACTAAAGGATATGGCAGCATCAAAATAGGAAATTCTAATTGGATTGGAACGAGATCTTTTATCTTGAAAAATACAGAAACGTCTGATTTCTGTATTATTTCTGGAGGTTCTCGTGTTAGTGGCAAGCATATATATGAAAATAAAGTCGTTATAGGAAATTCGAATGAAGTAAAGGTGTTGAAAAAGGGCTATTATCGCGATATCTTTGATGATGTTGTTGAATATGAACCACTTTGTGTTCCTTATACCCGTGAAAAGTGAAAAATGAATTTTTTTATAGTGTGATACTAGATAGATTCTTCGCCAATGCCTGATAAAATTGGAAATAATAAGCGCGTTCTAAAAAATACAGTGTATCTGTATATCCGTATGCTGATTACGCTTGTTATCTCGCTATATACATCTCGTATTATATTGCAATATTTGGGGGTTGTTGATTTTGGTATCCTGAACATAGTTGGTGCTTTTTTATCTATGTTCGGTTTTGCTACGGCTGCTATGGGGCGAGCTTCTACGAGATTTTTTTCTTTTGCTTTAGGAAAGGGTGATAAAGATGATTTTATTGCTACATTTAAATCAACTATTTCTATTTATATTTTACTTGCTACTGTTGTTCTTATTATTGCGGAAACTGTCGGATTGTGGTTCGTTTGGAATAAATTAAATATTCCTCAAGATCGGCATGCCTCGGCAATGATTGTGTATCAAATTTCTTTATTGACTTTCTGTTGTGGAATGCTAAGAATTCCTTATAATTCATCAATTATTGCACATGAACGAATGGATTTTTATGCATATACAAGTGTTATTGAGGTTGTTTTAAAACTAGTAATTGTTTTCTTACTGATGGTTGCTCCTTTTGATAAACTTGTGTTCTACAATTTTATGTTTTTCCTTGTTTCTTTAGGCATTACATTGTGGTATGCGTATTTTTGTAGAAGGTTTGAAGGATGTCGTTTTGGCTTAAATTGGAATAAAAGAAAGTTTAAAGAAATTTATAGTTTTGTTGGGTGGAACTTTATATCCAATATTGGAGATATATTTATTGATCAAGGAATTAACATACTTATCAATTTCTTCTTTGGGCCTGCAATAAATGCAGCTAGAGGAATTGCTTTTCATATAAAAGGGTATGTTACGTCTTTTTGTATTAATTTTCAAATTGCAACTTCTCCACAAATTACAAAATATTACGCTGCTGGTGAGTTGTCCAATATGAACAAGTTGGTTCTACAATCATCAAAAGTTTCCTTTTATTTAATGTTTCTTTTCTGTATGCCTGCCTGTGTTGGGATTGAAACGGTATTGCAAATTTGGTTGAAAGAAGTGCCTGATTATACATTGATTTTCACGAGATTGATTTTGATAAACAGGACTATTGATTCTCTTGCTGGGACAATGCACATGGCTATTTACGCGTCAGGAAAAATAAAATATTTTGTCATGGTTTTAAGTGTTGCAAAGGTGTTGGCTTTTGCTTTAGTATTTGTTGTATTTAAGTTTCTTGATGCTCCTCCAGAGTATTCTGTTTATTGTACCATATTTTATGCTTTTGTGTGTATTTGTATACAGTGCTTTTATTATCGATTGGTGTCAAATTGTTCTATTGTTCTATATTTAAAAGATGTTATTGGGAGGGCTGTTTTGGTAGCATTTCTGTCTATCATTCTTGTGTATTTCCTTTATGTTAAGATTTATGATGCTTCTAACTATTTATTGATGTTCTTATTGATGATGTATTCTTTCTTGGTTGCTGTATGCGTATGTTATTTTATTGGACTTAATTCTGATGAACGTTTGAAGGTAAATCTGATTTTGAAACAGAAATTTTTGAATAGATGATTTTTTTTTGTTTGTGAAAATACAATGTGCTTTCCTTTGAAGGTGTAATGAAAAAGAAATGTTATGTATCAAAGAAGTGTGTTTATAGATTCTGTTGCTGGCTTGATGATCCTTAATGGAGATTATTTTTTGTGGTTCTTGTATTCGTTATGTGCGTGTATTGTTGTTAATAATATTTTCAAGATAGTGAAAAGGCAGAGCTGGTTACTCCATTATATCGGAGAAAATGCTATGAATATTTATTTAACTCTCTGGATTGTTATTACGATTTCTATCGTTGTTATTAAATTCTTTCCGACTGATTTTGAAAAACATGAATTGTTTTGGGGTGTTTCTTTGAGTTGTGTTTGTTTGTGTCCTGCGATAAATTATTTTTTAAATAAAAATAGAGACCGCATTTTTAAGCCCTGGAAAAATAAATCAACTGGTACTTTGTCTCGGTGAATGTATGGAATTGTTAGAAAAAAATACAACTTTTAATTATAGAAAAGTCTTATATCTTTTTTTCTATTTTTGTTTCCTTTTTAAAGGATGGTCTTTGACGATTTTTCCTCAGATGGATGGTGATATATTACTTGTTTTAGAGTACGCGTATCTTTTGTTGGGAGGCTTTTGCTGGGGACGTAATCCTTTCAGTCTTTTGACAAAGGAAAACTTATTTCTTTTTAAATGGATAATGCTTGGAATATTTCTATCAATGATTCCAGCTGCATTATACCATAATCAACCTTTTTTTGTCTCACTGACAACATATAGAGCTCAATATTTATGGTTTTCGTTGCCTGTACTTCTTTTAATGGCTCCTACAGAAAAGGAAGTCATGAGGGCCTGTTTACTTGTTTTGTTTGTTATGTGGGGTGTTTATCTTTGCAAACGCTTTATGCCTAGTCTTATAGTCGTGGATGAAAATGCTTATGTCAATTTAAATAAAAAGTCCTATGATTTTGGTTACGTTCCTGGGATGACTATGGCGATTATCCCTCTTTATTATTATTATGGTCGGCTTAGAGAATGTTGTTGTGAAAAATATCTAGCTTTTTTTGCATTGTCATTTCTTTTTTTGGTTGCTATGGCAAATAGAAGCAATTTGTTTGCGTCAGTTATTATATTGAGTGTTGCAACCATCGGTATAAAATCTAAATATAGGTTTTTTTATGTTTTTTTGACGGTAGTTGTTGCTGCGATAATATTTTCTTTTACTGAATCATATTGGAATGATCTGGTGACAGAAACAAATTCGAATATATCTGATGCTGATTATAACCGGAATAAGGCCTTTGCTTATTTTATTTTTGAGGGAAGTAATCATTTTTTGACTAAATTTTTAGGTAATGGATTTTTAAGTGCTCGTTCGAGTGACACAATGGCGTTGCTTAGGGAAATGGGCATTTATAATTCAGATATGGGTTTTATCGGATTTTGGAATCAGTTTGGAATTATTCCCGTTGTTATTTTTATTATGCTGCCAATTCTTGCTATCAAGAATAGATTTTTCCCTCCATATTTAAAAATGCTTGGCGCTCATATTTTGTTGTGTTCGTATTCGACAAGTTATTATGGAGCTTCAGGGCATGCGATTATCTTTATTTTGTTTTATTTTCTCTATGTATACCATTGTACGCTAATAAGTTGTTGTGGAATGTTATCAATGAATTGGCAAAACAAAAAGTATTTATAGATATGGAATTATATGCTTTCGGTAGTAATCATATCGTACAAAAATAATCAACGAACGATACAATATGTTCAAGAGGAACTCTCTAAAGTTAGTTTCCCATGTAAAGTTGTTGTTGTAAATAATAGCGCTACGCCAGAAAGCAATACAGAACTAGCTAATACACTCAAAGCTGAAATCGTGGAGGTTGGGTGTTCATCAGCGAATGATTCAAATGTCTATATTATAAACAATCCTGTAAATTCAGGATTTGCTAAGGGTAATAATATTGGCGCGAAGTTTGCTATAGGTGTTCTTAATGCTGATTATATCCTCTTTTCCAATAATGATATAAAGTTTATTGATTGTGATGTTGTAGAACGGTTGGAAGATAAGTTGAAAAACCTTCCTGAGGCGGGTATTATTGGTCCTCGTGTGGTTGGTCTTAAGGGGGAATCGCAAAGCCCCGAACCATATATGAGTTTTTGGGATAGAATGGTTTGGATGTATCTTTCAACACCATTTCTTTCAAAAAAAGCAAAAGCCAAGCGCTTTAAATTAAACTATTCACAAGAGGCCAAAGAGGGCTTTCATTACAAGATTATGGGCTCTTTTTTCATGGTCCGTGCGAAGGATTTTGTTGATTGTGGCATGATGGATGAACACACATTCCTTTATGCCGAGGAATCTATACTTACGGAACGTATGAATGCCATCGGTCTAAAAGCTTATTACTATCCGAAGGTCAGTGTCCTTCATGACCATGGAGTTACAACAAAACAGCATTTAAAGAAAAATCAAGTACGTGATTTGAAATTTGAAAGTGAATGCTATTTTTATCGCCGTTATAAACATACACCATTATGGCAGATTTGGGTTGGAAAAATTGTGCATAAATTGATGGGCTTAAAATGAATATTCTCTTTATAACACATCATTACCTTTCTTCTAATGGCGGCGGAAGTTTTGCTTCTCGTGCATATATTAATGCGTTTGCGGAAATTGCTGATGAAATGACATTGTTGTATCCGATAAAAGAGGGTGAAAATCTTTTTCCTGGAATCAATAAAAAAGTAAAAACAATCCCTGTGGAATACAATATTCCCAAGTGGAGAAAAGTATTTGATTTGATTTGTGGACGAGTTCATCGATATTATAAAGTTGCTCCTAAATTTATAAAAAGTAAAGATTACGATGTTGTTGTTTTTGACAATAGTAAGACTTCGTTCCGTTTAATTGATTTTGCTCATAAATATGGCAAAAAAACAATTGTTATACACCATAATTTTGAATATGAATATGTGCGAGACAATTCAAAAGGTCTTTTGCGGTTTGTAGGATTGTTTTGGACAAAAAAATATGAAAAAGAAGCTGCTTGTAAAAGTGACTTGAATTTGACATTAACAAAGCAAGACCTTCATTTACTCTGCAATGAATTCCGGAATGGGAATAGAGATAATTTTAAAGTACTAGGAACATTTGAATACAAACCTTTTGTTGGTTGTAGGATTAATGAACTTGAACCAGGAAAAATTAATTTTGTTATAACAGGTAATTTAGGTGCTCGTCAAACAGAACAATCGCTTATTCCATGGATTCAAAATTATTATCCTTTAATAAAGGATGTTTTTCCTAATTCGGTAGTTTCAATTGCTGGAAAAAATCCTAGTGAACGTTTACGTCAAATTTGTCAAACTGCTCAAATTCAGCTTATTCCATCTCCGAAAAGTATGGATCCAATTATGGAAAAAGCCAGTTATTATATATGTCCGATTCATCTTGGTGGAGGAATTAAGCTTCGAGTTATGGATGGATTGAAGTGGGGTGTTCCGGTAATTGCTCATGTGGTGTCTGCAAGGGGGTATGATTCTTTTATAGAACGAGGTTGTGTTATATCTTATACAGATAAAAAAGGGTTTTATGAGGCTTTGCAACAACTAAAAAAAATAAATTTCCATAAAAATGATATTCAGGATTTGTATAGATTGTTGTTTTCTTATGAATCTGGGGTAAAAAGGGTGAGAAATGTTCTCGCTATTTTGCATTGATTATGTTATTTCAAATAAAATTAAGAAGTGCTTAAAATAAATATATGAGAATTTGCATATTAGCTCTCAATCGATCGCGTGAAGGTTCTGAACGCTTATATAATGCCCAAGATATCGGTCTTGGGAAGGCTTTTACTGAATTAGGACATGTGACTAATGTTATTCATTTTGAAAAAAGAGAGTCTCCAGATGTGATTGAGAAATACTCAGATTTGTTGACGATATCTCATTTTAATGTGTCTGCTATTGGTGGCAATTCAATTGGTATAAAGAAATTTTTGCCGATTGATGTTGACGTAATGATTTGTTTTAGTGATGTCCAAATATCTTTTCCTCAAGTTTATCATCATTGTCAAAAGAATAATATAGCTTTGATTCCATATATTGGAGTCATAATGTCACATAGTACAAATCCGATAAAGAGGATTCTCATGCACGTGATCGAAAAACGAAATTTGAGTTTGTATCGCACGTTGCTTGTATGTGCCAAAACAGAATCTATAAAAAAAGAATTATTGAAGAAGAATGTGAAGAATATTGTGGTAGCCCCTGTATGTTTAGATAAAGAAAATTTTATTTCGGAAATTTCTAAAGATTTACGAGAGTCGCTCCGATTTTCAATTGTTCCATCATTTTTTCGATATTGCAAAGTAATCATTTTTGTTGGAAAATTGGTGGAAGAAAAACGTCCTTTGGAAGCACTTGAAATTTTTTACAAGCTTTTTCAAAAGGACGATTCGTATAGATTGATTATGATTGGTTCGGGACCATTAAAGAAAGATGTCGAAAATTTCATTTTTAATCGTAAATTGGATAATGTAATTTTATTGCAAGAAAAAATTCCAAATAAGGATATGTGGAGATATTATGTTTCTGCAGATTGTTCCCTGAATTTAAATAGAGTTGAAATTTTTGGGATGAGTATATTGGAAGCTATGTATTACGAATGTCCTGTTGTTGCGTTTGCGGCTCCAGGACCTGAAATGATAATTTCTGATAAAATTGATGGATATTTATTTAATGATGTTGAAGGAATAGAAAACCTTGTTGAAAAGGCTATATCGAATGGTCGATTGAGTAAAGCTAAAGAAACAATTGAAACTAGATTTATGTGGACCAAAACTGCCGAAATAATGTTACAACAAGTTGGTTTTGGGGGTAATCAATGAAACCTAAAATTCTATTCATTATGCACATGCCTCCACCAATGCATGGGGCTGCCCAAATGGGGCAATATATTCATGATTCTAAATTGATATCAGAGTCTTTTGAGTGTAGGTATTTCAATCCTTCTGCTTCGACTAATGTAAATCAAGTTGGACATTTGAGCTTGAAAAAGATTAAGTTTCTTTTTTCTTCCATCCTCAAAATTATCAAAATTGTTGACGAATGGAAGCCTGATTTGGTTTATGTTACACCAGGTACTGCTGGATGGGGCTTTTATAGAGATTTTTTAGTTAATAAAATTTTAAAAATAAAAAAGTGCAAAATTGTAGTCCATTTCCATAATAGACCAAATAAGAGTCTATACCAAAAATGGTATTATAAAAAGATGTATTCATTTTTTTTTAAAGATATTAAAACAATTTTCTTATCCAAACGATTGGTCCCTGTATTTATTGATTATTTGAAACCTGAGCAAATTTATATTTGTCCCAATGGTATTTCTTTGTGTCAGGGCAAACCTGTTCTTCGTCAACTCGATGACGTGTATACATTTTTATTTTTGTCTAATATGATGGTCGAAAAAGGTGTATATGTTTTATTGGATGCGTGTAAGATTCTCAAAGATCAAGGCTATTTCTTTAAATGTGACTTTGTTGGAAAGTGGGCTGATATTCAAAAAAATGATTTTGAAAAGAAAAAGGCTTCGTTAGGCTTAGATTCTTGCGTATTTGCTCATGGTGCAAAATATGGTGCGGAAAAAGAACCATTTTTTTTGCAGAGTGATTGTTTTGTTTTCCCAACGTTTTATCAAGGTGAAACCTTTGGCTTGGTTTTGCTAGAAGCCATGGATTACTCGTTGCCTATAATTACAACAAATATTGGCGGAATTCCTGATATTGTAGAAAATGAAAAGAATGGTTTTTGTGTTGATTCTCAAAATCCAGAGACTTTAGCGAAGGCTATGGCTTGGATGATTGAACATCCTGAAGAAGGAATGCAAATGGGACTTGCTGGACGAAAAATACTAGAGGAAAAGTTTACTATAGAAAGATTTGAGTCAAATATTTGTGCAATTTTAAAAGATTGTTTAGAATCGTAAAATTAAATAGTTTTATATAAAGAGAAGTCATAAATCATGAAAGTATCAATAATAATCCCAGTATATAACGTTGCTCCCTATATCGAGCGTTGTATCAAATCGGTAATGAACCAAACATTTCAAGATATTGAATGCATCTTGGTGAATGATGCGTCTTCAGATGACAGCATTACCATTGCAGAGCGCCTTATAGCTGATTACAACGGACCAATCCGATTCAAAATTTTCAACCACGAACATAACAGAGGTGTTGCCGCGGCCCGTAACACCGGAATAGACGCTGCTACAGGCGATTATATTTGCTTTGTTGATAGCGATGATGAAATCACAACCGACTGTATAGAGAAGTTGTCGCGCCCCATTTTAAACAATCCTGCAATAGAGATGGTGGCTGGCTGTTATGTTACCATCAGAAAAGACGAAAATAATATTATTTCCGAGCAACCCTTTTCATGCCCTCAAATTGAATTGACCACAAAAACGGCTGTAAGGGATTTCTTCTTTTCTAGACAACATGAAAACAGATATATCATTAACAAATTGGTGAATAGGGCGTTCGTTCTTAATAATCGGATTTACTTCAAAGAACGCGTCATTGCCGAAGATTTTTTATGGTACTTTTTTTATAACAAGTATCTTTCCCATCTTTTTATTATTCCCGATATTACATACAAATACATCAAACGTCCCAACTCCATTACAACGACAAAAAATAAACATTACAGAAATGATTTGGGATTTTATTTTGCGGAAATAGCAAATAACCTTGAACCAAGTGACGGCGTTCGAGAAGTAAGTTTATACCTTAAGCGTTTTAGTCTATTTTATCTTGAGGGACCATCAACGCCTGTATATAAACAGGTTTCGGACCAATTTTTAAAAGTCCTAAAAAATCACCATTGCTTTAAAGAATGGCTTTTTCTCAAATCCATTGTGCTTGTATCAAGGTTTTCAATCCTCCGGAAGCTCATATGGAAAATTGGCGTTTTTTTGACTCTTTCCGCTTTGCCTTTTTTGAAGAATATAAAAAAACAATGACGAAAATAACATCTAAAGAGCCTCGTATAGAATCTTCAAAATGATAAAAGTCCTTATAAATTCATATACATGTTGTCCAGGTTTGGGATCCGAACCAGGAATGGGTTGGAATTGGATTGTAAACCTTGCAAAATATTGTGAGCTGTTTGTTATAACGGAAGGTGAGTTTCGGCCTCAGATAGATTCTTGGCTTAATAATTCGATTAATGCGAATTATGCCTCGAATATGCATTTCTATTATCTCCCGATTGGTGGAACAAATGAAGAATTGTGTAAAAAGATTCGAAAGCGTTGTTGGAATCAGGGCGATTGGCGATTTTATTTGAGCTATGCTAAGTGGCAACAACGGTCACTTGAACTGGCGCGGTCGATATGTAAACGGCAAAATATTGATGTTTTACATCAATTGAATATGATTGGTTTTCGTGAACCCGGTCGTTGGTATAGATTAAGTGAAGAACGTGGAATCCCGTTAATTTGGGGGCCGATAAATGCGAAAGAGGGCTTTCCTACAGCTTATCTTAAAGGAGCTCCTTTAAAAAGTAAGTTGTTTATCTATATAAAGAATTTCATTACAAAGTTGCAATTGCGTTTTTCTACACATGTTCGCAGAACTGCTAAGCAGGCTTCTTTTATAGTAGCCGCGAGTTCGGATTCTGGTTATGCAATAAAAAAGTATTTTGGTAAAAAATTTGTTTTATTAAATGAATCGGGTTGTGATGTCGAAAATTTTGATGTTGTAAAATCAAAAGACAAAAAAACATTTGATGTATTGTGGGTTGGGCGTTTTATATTCACAAAGCAATTGGAAATGGCTTTGAAGGTTATTTCTTCGATTGGTGTTGATGATTTACGTTTGCATATTGTTGGAGGTTCTGCTAAAGAAGAGGAACCTTATAAAAAGATGGCAGAGTTCCTTGGAATTGAAAAAAAAATCGAGTGGCATCAAAAGGTTTCTCACGATGAAGTTCAATTACTTATGCAACAAAGTGACTTGTTCTTTTTTACAAGTATTGCGGAAGGAACACCTCATGTTATTTTAGAGGCATTTAACAATAGACTTCCTGTACTGTGTTTTGATACTTGTGGACATGGAGATTGTGTAACTGATGATGTTGGCGTCAAGATTCCATTAACAAATCCTGAACAGTCTGTAAAAGATTTTGCCAATGCGATAAGCATGTTACACGATAATCGGACATTATTGCAAACAATGTCAAGAAATTGCTATAAGCGCGCTTGTGAACTTTCTTGGGACAACAAAGCAAAATCAGTCCTGGCTATGTATGAAAATGTTTTGAAAAAGCATTAGTTTTAGTTGTGGATGCATGCAAATAGATGTTTGAATATTTTATGTCGTTTCGGTTTACAGTTTTTTTCTTGAAGATTGCCTCGAAACATTGGCAAAAGCTTGGTTTAGAGTGGTTGTGTTGGTTGCATGAATTCTCACGTCACGTGTGGAAAAAGTATATTATGAGTGTTATGGAATTTAGAAGTCTCGTTAATCGCGAAAGGATGGGGTCTTAGAAGATGAATGTGAAAAAAGCACCAGAACAAAATCAGCGCGTGTTGCCTGCTATGGCCTTCAATCCTACGGATATGACCGATGATCTTCTTGGATTGTTTAACCTTGTCCGGCGTCATTGGTTTGTTTTATTTTTCTTCTCAATTATTGGCTTGATTATTGGCTTGACCTATGCTCGCTATAGTCGAGATGTTTTCCAAAGTACGGCAATACTACAGTTGGACACGAAGTCTAAAAGCGGTAAGGCTATTTCGGACTTCGGGGATCTTTTTGAAACGCATAGTCCAGCTTTGGCTCAGGTTTATTTGATAAAGAGCCTTAGCGTGATGATTCCCGTTGTTGAAAGGTTGCATTTGAATTACAGTGTGGAACCGATGGGTCTCCTTGACCGCCTTATGCATCGCGAAGGGCGTTTGGATTTGGATTTGTTTGAACCACCCATGGCTTTGATGACGAGGGAACACAAGTGGATTGCCGAGGTCAAGTCGGAGGATTCTTATGAACTTTTTTCTCCGCTTGGTGGTAGCATTGTTGTCGGCAGGGTGGGCGAAACGTACCGTGTACCTGTGGGGGCGGATACTGTAGCAATTTGTGTGAAGTCGATTTACGCATTGCCGGGTCAAAGGTTCTTGTTGAGAAAATCGTCTGTTCTCAGTGTCGCAGAGGGACTGCGCAAAGTGGTGGATGCTGACGAGTTAGGGAAGAATACGAATATTCTTGAAATTTCGTATGCTGATCGTTACCCAGACCGCGCTGCCACCGTACTCAACGCTGTTGCTGAAATGTATGTGCGACAGAATGTCGAGATGCGCAGCGCCGAAGCTGAAAAATCGCTTGAATTTTTGGAAGAACAGCTGCCGACGATTAAGGCCAAGTTGGATTCTTCACAGCAGCTTTTGACAAACTACCGCAATAAAGTCGGGACTGTAGATTTGGGGTATGAAGCTAAAGGAACTTTGGAACGTCAGGTCCAGCTCAAGACTCAATTGCTTTCGTTGCAGCAGGAATACCAGGAAAAGAGTCGCTTGTTCAAGCAGGATCACCCTGCAATGATGGCGCTCGCTCAGCAACAAGAACGCTTACAAAACGAAATCGGGAAAGAAGAGGGCAAAACCAAAAAGCTCCCGGCAACACAGCAAGATGTGTTGAAACTCCAACAAGATGTTGAAATCAACAACCAGCTTTACACATCTGTTTTGAACAATATCCAGCAGCTTCGCGTGGTGCGTGCTAGCGAAATAGGGAATGTGCGTATTGTCGATAAGGCGTATATTCATCAGAAACCGGTCAAACCAAACCGCAAGAAGATTGCATTGATTGGATTGGGTTGTGGCTTGGGGTTCGGTTGTTTCCTTATCCTTTTGCTGAATCGTTTGCGTAATCGTGGAGTGGGGTCTTCTTCTGAAATTGAACGAGAAACAGGTGTGAGCGTTTATGCGAAGATTCCTAAGACCAAAGTGAATAGTAAATTGGCTGGCGTGAATGACAAACGTTTCATGTTGGCAGCCGCCGATGCCGAGGATATCGCGATTGAAAAAATAAGGGCTTTGCGTACGGCATTGGAATTTTCGTGCATCGATGAGGGCGGAAAAGTGCTGATGGTAACGGGTATTGCCCCTGGAGCCGGTAAATCATTTGTCTCGTTTAATTTGGCGTATCTCTTTGCTAAACAAGAAAAACGAGTCCTTTTTGTTGATGCGGATTTGCGCAAGTCCCGTCTTTCTCACAAAAAGGAAAAGGGCATTTCGGACATTCTTCTCAAAGTTTGCAAGCTAGAGGATGCTGTTGTAGATTTGGGCTCTGGTGCGTATTTCTTGCCCAATGGTTCTCGAACACCGAATCCTGGTGAGTTGGTAAGTTCCAAGGCGTTTGCTGAGCTAATTGACGAATGCAAGGCGAAATTTGACGTGGTCGTTATCGATACTCCGCCGAATTCGCTTGTCTCGGATGCTCAGGCTATTGCGAAGCTTGCCGATTTTGGTTTACTTGTGATTGAATACAAGAAACATCCCATGGAAACTATTCAAGAAACGGTTGACCAACTCAATAATGCCAAACTCAAGAAAATGGCCATTGTTTTGAATCAATGCGTAAGCGATGGCTCGTCTTACGGCTATGGGTATGGTTACGGGTACCGATACAAGTACGGCGAGAAAAAGTAAAAGGGATTAATTAAAGAAGTTAGTTTCTTCGATGATTTTTCTGAAACGTTTAGACTTGGCTGAACTCCAGGATGAGAGACATATAATTTCATCCTAATAATACATTTCATCCCTTTATTTTTAGTTTAATCCTAAATATAATTGAGCCTACGCTATTTATGAAAAATCTTGTAGGTGTGAATTTTGATGCCATTACAATAAATTTAAGAAAACGCCATTCTTTGATACAATGGTTGTTTTTCAAAACATCCAAAAATTGGGACGAAACTCGCCTATATGCAGGATTTGTTGGACCTTTACGATAAAACCAAGAAAAACTCGTAAGGAAGTATTTTACCTCTCGAACGCTATCATTAGGAGTGAGATTTTTGGCAATTTCCGCAAAATGAAACCCCATCTGATTCCGGTAATTTTTGTTTGGTGTTGTCGTGATTGAATTTGGACGCTTGTAATATTTATAGGTGATATCAGAAATAATGTAAAGATGACTAAGATATTTAAAATAATGGAAATGCCAAAAATCATCTTCCGCAATAATATTCCTGAAATATAACTGGTTTTCAAGTACGAATCCTCTGTTTACTAATTTATTCCATGCTAATTTATTTTGATAACGTTTAGAGAAATAGAAATCCCTTACGGTTTCTTTGGAGGTGAATTCTAATTGCGGTCTAGTAGCTAGGCGTTCGGATACCACATTATTACGGTCAGTTGTTATGGTCGTATAACAGCCTTCCACCATCTCAATTGTTGAGTCTTTCAAAATGGGATGAGCCAACTTTTCAATACAGTCGGGCGTGATTTCGTCATCGCTGTCAAAAAAATAAAGATAGTCACCTGTAGCGGCATCTATTCCTGTATTACGGGTTGCAGATAGGCCTCTGTTTTGTTCGTGGCTTAAAATTCTAAATTGGATTGGCCCTTTATAATCTGCGATAAGGCGTTCTGCGATGGCTATGCTATCGTCAGGAGTAGCATCATTTACTAAGATACATTCAATATCGTCACTGTATGTTTGGTTCATCACCGATTTGATGCAACGTTCGATATAGGGAGCGACATTATATACAGGGATGATTATGGAGACTTTCATTTTGGAAACACTATTTTTGTGTGTTTTTAATTTTCTTGTTAACTAAACAAATTAGTCTCTTCGATAATTTTTCTGAAACGTTTAGACCAAGCTGTCCATGATAGTTTGGTTTTATATAAATTTAGAGCGCCTTCATGGAAACTCTTGAAATTTCCGGAGTCAATATCCTTTTTGATTTTTTCTGCAATAGCTTGTGCCGGAGTTTTCGGAGCGAAGGTTCTACCGTTGACTCCATCAATCACATAGTTCCCAGTTCCTCCTGTCAAATAAGTATATGCTGGAATTCCGAATCCGGCTGCTTCGCAAAATACAATTCCAGCGCATTCTGCTTGAGTCGGCAACAACAGCAGATGAGATTTTTTCCAACATTCTATGTATTTTTTGTATGACTCAGGATTATTTTTATTTAAAAATCCAATACATTGAATAAATTCATAATGCTTATATTTTTCCGGAATTTCTTTAACGCCTGCAATGATTAAATGAGCGTCTATGCCCTTTTTTTGTAAGTCTAAAACTGTTTCAACAGCGATATCGCCTCCTTTTCTAATCCAATCTACACCAGAGAAGAATATGTTGAGACGCCCTTTTGTATAAGGTTCGTTTGGTACAATATCTTTGGAATCAATATTCGCACCAAATTCAAGAACAAAACTTTTTTGAGGATTGAATCCGTAATCTTTAATAATTGAATTTACAGCCCATTGAGAAGCCATGATGTTTAACGTGGTATTGTTAACGCCTCTTTTTTCTAAATCTATGGATTCTTTTTTTTGTTTTTCGCTTAAATTGTACCAATAGTAATCACACATGATTGGAAATGTGGCGTCCGTGTAGAAAATCGAAGGTTTCCCAAGTAAATCCATGAACAGGGATAATTGCGCTCCACCGGCCCCTCCAGAAAAGAAAAATGCATCGCAAGATTTATATGCCTCGTTCTTTCGAATTGCTCGTCCCCGTAATTTTGCAATAAAAGGTCGATTGCTACCCGACATGATTTTTTTCCCTTTGCAAAATAAAAATTCGTGCAAAGTTAAAAAGAATTTATAACACAATTCTACAAAGCCATTTTTTTTGACCGGAATCCAAACGACGTTAAATCCCGCATTTTGGATTGCTTCTCTTGTTTTATAAAAAAGGCCACTCCATGCAAATCTGTCATTAAAAGGATCTGCTGAGCAAACAAAACCAAAAGTTTTTTTTTCGTGTGAATCTACACCCATAACATTTTCTCATAAAAAAGTTATAGCTGTAATTTTAGCATATTTTAGGCTGGTTTCAAGTTGTTTTTTGATTAGGTATACTTCTTTTTACTAATATTAAGCCATTATGGCAACTATTCCAACTTTAAAAGAAAATCTCGTTATTGAAAATATCCGCCCGAGCATCGAGGGCGGCCGTTTCATGCTCAAGCGTGAACCTGGCGATACCGTGACACTCCAGGCCGACATTTTCCGCCACAGTCACGAAAAGTACGATGCTGCGATTTTTTACCGCCATGTTTCCAAGAAAAAGTGGGAACAGGCTCCGATGCACTTTGTCGATAACGACCTTTGGGAAGGTACGTTTACAGTCGGCAATATTGGTTACTACGAATACAAGATTTGCGCTTGGACCAAGGAACCGAAGGATGTTCCGACAGAAAGCCCGGTGATGAAACTCCGCGTGGATCCGACCTACAGCCGTGTGGGTACGTGGTACGAAATGTGGCCGAAGAGCCAGGGTACTGACCCGAAAAAGTCCGCCACCTGGAAGGATTGCGAAAAGCAGCTCGACTACATTGCGGGTCTCGGCTTTGATACGGTTTATCTTGTTCCGATTCACCCGATTGGAGTCACGAACCGCAAGGGCGCTAACAATGCGCTTCATGCGAAGGTCGATAAGAAAGGCAATCCGCTGGAACCGGGATGCCCTTACGCTGTGGGTAACAAGAACGGCGGCCATTACGATGTCGATCCGGAACTCGGAACGATGAAGGACTTCGAACATTTTGCAAAAACTGCTCGTGCTAAAGGTCTTCGCCTTGCGTTGGACATTGCGCTCAACTGCAGCCCGGATCATCCTTATGTAAAGTCGCACCCGGAATGGTTCTACCACGAACCGGATGGCAGCATCAAGTTTGCGGAAAACCCGCCAAAGAAGTACGAGGACATCTACCCGTTCGACTACTACAACGAGAACTACAAGGAACTCTGGAAGGAAATCGAGAACATTATTTTGTTCTGGGCTGGCAAAGGCGTTGAAATCTTCCGCATTGACAATCCGCATACCAAGCCGTTCCCGTTCTGGGAGTGGCTCATCGCCGACGTGAAGGAAAAGCACCCGGAACTCGTGTTCCTTGCCGAAGCGTTCACTCGTCCGAAGATGATGCATCGCCTTGCAAAGTCGGGCTTTGACATGAGCTACACGTATTTCGCTTGGCGCAGCGCTAAGTGGGAATTCGAACAGTACTTGAAGGAACTCACGCAGTCTGATGCCAAGGAATACATGCGCGGTATCTTCTTCCCGACGACGCCGGATATCTTCCCGAAGTATCTTGCGTACAAAGGTGCGAACGCCTTCAAACAGCGTTATTTCTTGGCGGCCACGCTTTCGAGCCTCACGGGCATGTACAATGGATATGAACTCTGCGAAAATATTCCGTCTCCAATCAAGGAAGAACTCGCCGATAGTGAAAAGTATCAGTACAAAGTACACAACTGGAGTGGCCCAGGCATTCAAGACTTTGTTCGTCGTCTGAATACAGCGCGTCAGGAACATGTCGCTTTGCAGGAATACGATAACCTCGAATTCCATTACGCACAAAACGACCAGCTCATGGTTTATTCCAAGAAGTCCGGCGATGATGTAATTCTTTGCGTATGCAACATGGATATGGACAACGTGCAAGAAGGCATCGTAGAACTCGACATGGCTAAGCTTGGACTCCAGAACGATGCGTTCTACTTCTTGAAGGATGTCGTGACTGACGAAAGTTATGTCTGGCGTGGCAACAAAAACTACGTGAAACTTGACCCGGCAAAGGCCCCTGGCCACATGTTCATCCTCAAAAAGATATAGTGATTGGTGGTTAGTAAACAGTGGTTGGGGATGTTTTTTCCGACCTCTTTTACTCGTCATCCCCTTTTTAAAAAAGTGCGCAAACGCCTGACAGCAATTGAAAACGCCCCGGAAGCTCCGCGCTCCTGGGCGTTTTTTATGGACTGCTCACAAAAACTCTTTTAAAACCTTTTTTTTGTACCTTTTTAGATGATAAAATCTAATTTTAGATGAGGTATTAAAAGGATGATTATGAAAAAGGTTTTATTGAGTTCTTTATTGGCTGCGGGCGCTTGTGCAATGTTTAATGCCTGCTCTGATGATTCTCCGTCTCCGCTTATTCCGCCTGTTGCGGCTTCTTCATCGAGTGTTGTTGGGGAGGAACAAAGCAATTCTTCTGTTGGACTAAACTCGAGTAGTTCTAATCCGGCTTTGAGTTCCGCTGATGTTCCGCTTAGTTCTGCGGATGCGTTGAGTTCTGCAACGAGTTCCAGCGCGGCAGTCGGCCCGAATTCTAGCGCCGCAGTCGCCCCGACATCCAGCACGGCGATCGACCCGACATCTAGCGGCACGGTTCCGGGTTCCAGTGCCGACGTGGTCCCCGAAAGTTCTAGTAGCAAAGGGCCTGAATTAGATGCAAGTGGGTTCCCGACTCTTGAATCCTATGGTCCGCCTCCGGCTGTGTACACCAAGGACATCAGCGCTACGGCGAAGCGCGGCTGGAATACCCGCTATTGGGACGCCTGCAAGCCGCACTGTTCCTGGCTTAGGGAAAGCTCGAACGATAAAACCCGTGCAGATACTTCTTCTAACGAGGCGTATCTTGCCGAACTTGCCACTGCGCGTAACTGCAACATCCACGATGTTGAAGTCCCTACCTTTACCTTGGGTAACGTGACGAAGTCCTGGTTCGGTTACGAAGGGACCAGAAGCGCTTGCGGCGATGAAAAAGAAAAGGGCGTGTTCACTTGTACGGACATGGCTCCGATTGCCGTGAACGACACTCTTTCCTATGCATACGTTGCGGGCACTGCCGATAGCAAGTGCGGCAAGTGCTATCACTTGCAGTACGACGGTCACTTTAAAGATGAGTTCGAGAATAATCCTCCCAAGGCGACCCATAAGGCGCTCAAGGGTAAACACCTGGTGGTAATGGCCTCCAACATCGGTAACGATGTGGCGGGCGGCAATGCTAATCTTCCGGCAGGACAGTTCGACTTGATGGTTCCGGGCGGTGGCGTGGGCGCCTTTGATGCGCTCTCTACCCAGGTGAACAAGGGTGCCGGTTTTAACTGGGGCGCGGGCTTTGGCGGGTTCCTTACGGAATGCCAGAAAAATACGAACTGTGGTACCGAAGGCTCCCTGGAATGTTACCAGACGTGCGTGAAGGACATGTGCGACGCGGCTTTCGCTGATGCCGGCCTCCCGAATCTTTTGCGCGGTTGCCACTGGTTTGCCGACTGGTACATGGCTGCGGACAATCCGACCTACTACATCGAGGAAGTGGAATGCCCGCAGTACTTGATCGATCATTACATGACCCGGTTCAACACCTCTCTGGAAAACAACTTCAAGAAGGTGACGGACTGGTCCACTTTCAAGGAAGGGGACGTGCTCGACACGCTCCATTGCTGGAAGGCGGGCGAGGCTCCCCCGGAAAACGGCTGGACGAATCCGAGCGCTGGTTGTGATGTTAAATAAAGAAACAGAATGAATTCATGGCTCCTCGCATATGCGGGGAGTTTTTGTTTTTCGTTTTCCGTCCCCGGCGAGGAAAATTTCTGTTCATAGAGTGTTGACATCGTGTAGTCTCGACGGCATACAACCCGTTTCTATCGAAAAAAGTGAAAAAAAGTGAATTTTTTTCGCGTTACCCCCTTGACTTTTTCCCTGAAAATTCTATAATTGGCTTCACCCTCGAACGGGTCCCCCAAAACGGCCCGGACGAGACGGAAGCCCGCGAGACTTCCGGGAAGATTGAAGGAATCGGAGATATGCTTAGTGACGGCCCAAGAAGATTTCTTGGAAGTCAAAGATTTACGGAAAACAGGACAGACTATTTGAAAATCAATGAAGAGTTTGATCCTGGCTCAGAACGAACGCTGGTGGCGTGTCTTATACATGCAAGTCGAGCGAGGCAGCAATGCCGAGCGGCGAACGGGTGAGTAACGCGTAAGCAATCTGCCCCGT
>JAEEGK010012285.1_pt1 | contig 19497 bp, 12 predicted proteins | sample 8958771 | NCBI WGS metagenome assembly JAEEGK01 (sample SAMN16246547, study PRJNA631951) | gut metagenome | biome: gut microbiome; feature: rumen; material: SC-attached | host: Bos | place: Iran: Karaj | collected 2018-10
TTGATCGAGGAAATGAAAAAAGTTACACAAATGTAGAAGGAGGAACATTTAATCCAGATAATATTAAAAATAAAAAAAAAAATAATGAAAGAATAGATGATGGCTTTCCTATGAATAAATCAAATAACAATATTATAAATAATGAAATTTTTCAGACAATAGAATTAAAAAAAAATAATAATAATAATATTAATGATAATAATGATATTAATAATAATAATATTATTAATAATAATAATGATATTAATAATAATAATATTATGAATAATAATAATATTATGAATAATAATAATGATATAAATAATAATAATATTAATGATAATAATGATATTAATAATAATAATAATAAATTATTTCAATATCCAATTAAAGTCAAAAAATTAATCAATTATGACAAACCTCATAATCAATTTAAAAAAATAAATGAATCTGATGTTGAAATAGAATATAGAAAAAAAAATTTTAAAAATGATACCATAATTTCTGAAACTCAATTGAAAATTTTAAGAAAATATAATAATAAATCAAAAAAATCACAAAAAGAAAATATAGAAGAAAATAATTCTGATAAAAATTTAGATATAAATTTAAAAAATGAAATAAAAGAAAAAATAAATCAATATGATAAAGCCAATCAATTTACTAAATATTATTTATATAATATTTCATCATGTTTTAAGAATCTATTAATAGATAAAATTCCAGAAGAATTTGTATGTTATAGGAAAGGTAAAAACGATGGAGATTCTTTTTATAGATGTTTTATGTATAGTTTATTAGAAAAATCTATAATAAATAAAAAATTAAGTAATTTACAAACAATAATTTATGAAATTTCAACAGGAAAAATTAAATCAACTTATCTTAATTTTGAAAATAATAATCAAGAAGTATTAATTATTTTGAATATTATTAAAGACTATGTTAAACAAAAAGATATAAACAATGCTATTTTAAATTTAAATAGAGCATTTTGTACATATGATAATTTTTGTATTCCAATGATTCAATATATGAAAATTAAATTAAGTAATTTTATAAAAGATAATATAGATAAATTTGATATAAATGATTTAACTTCTTCTCATATAATTTCAGCAAAATACAAAAATAAAGATAATTTTGATTACTCACATTATATAGAAGATAGAATATGTGTAATGAATAAATCACCTGATATATTTATTTATTTAATTTCATCGTTATCGTTTGAAATAAATTTAAAATTATATATAAATCAATCTTTTGGAGAAGAGCTATTAATTTATAATAATGATTCTTTTAAAAATGAATTATCAGTTGATTTAATTTATTCAAATGGATATTATTTAATTTTATATAATAGACAATATTTTTCTAATTTTAAATTATTCAATGAATACAATATTGAAACAGATGATAATGTTTTAATTACATTTAAATATAACCCTACTTCTGGAGAAAATATAAATAAAAATGAAGAATTAGAGTCAAATAATTCACAAAATGAAATCAATGACGATTCAGATATAAATAATTGTAGTGATGATAGTAGAATATTATCTAAAAACACTTCAATATGTAAAAATTGTTTAATAGAAAATATAAATAAAGTATTATTAAATCGATTAAATAATCTAATTGAAGATAATTATGATAATATTGAATATCATACAAGAGATATTAAAATAACAGATCATGAACAAAATGATAAAAAATTAATTTTATCTCCTTTGGAATTTAAATATTTATATGGGAATAATTCATCAATTTATAAGGAATTAATTAAATTATTAGATAAAAATATTTGTTCAAAATGTAAAATTGTATTAAAAAATGAATCAAAAATAAAATTAAAATGTGGATGTAAATTTTGTAAAAACTGCATTAAGGATATACTTTCAGAAGAAATTTCAAATAAAAATAATTTAAATTATTTCCAAAAAATAGAAATAATATGTCCAAATTGTAAAAAGGAAATTGATTTTAATTCTTCATTTAATAATCTTTATACTGAAGAAGAATTAAAAGTATTTTCAGAACAATCTAATATAAAAAAGATGAATTCGTTTAATATTTTATGCATTAATTGTGGTAACAAATGTCAAAATAAAAAAAATAATATTCTTGAATTTTCAGATGTAAATGATGACCATTTTATTTGTGATATATGTTTTAAAAATATAGTTGAAGAAAATAAAAAAAATCCAAAAAAATCAATTCAAATAAAATGTAAAATTTGTGAAAAAACTCATTCAATAGATTATTCAAAAATAAAGAAAAAAGTTTCACCTTCTTGTTTAGCAAAGTGTATCATATTTTAAAATTTAAAGTTTTAAAAATCTTGAAAAACTAAAATCTAAAAAAAACTAAAAAAAAAAAAAAAAAAAAAAAAAAATAAATAAAAAAAAAAAAAAAAAAAATCCCAAAAAAATAAAAAAAAAAAACTCCAAAAACAAAACCAAAAAAAAAAAAGAAAAAAAATTTTAAAAAATTTTACTCATCACCTTCTTCATCAATCATAACACCTCCTCCTTCCATAAGAACATTTTCTTCTTCATTATCTCCACCTTCATCATGTTGAATTTGTTGTGGTTCACTTTCAACATTTTCTTGATGTTGAATTTCTTCTTGATGAACTTCTTCTTGATGCATCATTTCTTCACCATGCATCATTTCTTCTCCTTGTTGCATCATTCCATCACCTTCACCTTGCATCATTTCTTGTTGTTGCATTTGATATTGTTGTTGCATTTGATATTGTTCATCCATATTATCATCATTTGCATTATTAAAAGCTCTATATTCAGCAGGAATACTTTTACTAGAAAGTAATTGATCAGTAAAGTAAATTCTTCTTATTCTACAATTTGCATGAATTTGAACTCTTAAAGTTTCTAAGTAATTTGTACCATATGCTCTTCTTGTAAAGTCTGTTAAATTAAAATGAATTTGATTCCATCCTTCATCTAATTTCATTGGGATTGTACATATGAATGGTTTTACACGAGTGTTACTTTGATAGTTTGATGCACGGAAACGACGCTTTACATTTTTGTCATCTATTACTTGAACTTCGAATGTAAAATATTTTTTGAGATATTTTATTAATAAGACAAGGAATGGCATTTTTATTCCTAATGTTTGTTTTGGTGATATTGGACATGTTAGGAAACATGTTGATACATTTGCTCCACATATTTCTATTACTGATGATTGCATTTCATAGTCTGTTATACGCTTTACGTATCCGTTGTTTATGTTACGACGCCATATTTGAAGTGGTTTGGAACCTATTGCGTATAAGATTGAGAGGAAACCTGATTGAAAAGTGTTTCTGAACATTTTTTTATTTGATATTTTAAGTTATGTGTTAATTAAATAATTTTTTTATTTTTTTTTTTTTTTAATATTATTTTTTTTTCTTTTTTTATTAAGAGGATTTTTGATATTTTATGGGTTCTTTTTTTTTTTAGTTTATTTTTATTATTTATTTTACAATTTTTTTTATTTGTTTTTTATAATATGTTTATTTATTAATGTTTAAAACTTTTATTTAGTTTTTTTCTTAGTATTGTTTATTAGATTCATTTTTTTAATTATAAAGAATATAAAATCTTGCATTATTTAATTCATAAATATAATAAATTAATATTAAAAAATTAAAAATTTTGTTTATCATAAAAAAATAATTTTCTAATTTTATTTATTATTATAATGTCCTCCAATGAGATAACAATAACAATAAAACAAGCAAATGCATCAAAAAAAACAGAAATATTACAAATATCTCCAGAATGTACAATTGATGATCTCAGAGAATTAATTTCAATAAAATTTAACATTCCTCCAATAAAACAAAACTTAATTTTAAAAGGTCATATTTTAAAAGATGGAAAAACAATACAAGAATCAAATATAAAAGATAAAGATATAATATTATTAGTAGAAAAAATAGGAGTAACACAAAAACAAAATAATTTACCAAAAGTTCCTTTACAAAGTGGTCATGGTGCCCCAGGACAAATTAATTATGATTTATTAAGTCAACCACTTGGAGGAAATATTAATTTAGAACAATTTAATCAAATTTTATCTATTCCTGAAGTTTCAAGTCAATTAAATGATATGATTGATGATCCTAATGTTATTAATGCTATGTTAGAGAATCCACAAATTAAACCTTTATTAGATGCAAATCCATTTATGAGAAGTATTATGTCTAATCCTGAATTTTTGAGAAATATGCTTAAACCTGAAAATATTAGAGCTATGCAAGATATGATGCAAAATAGAGAAAATATGATGAATTCTATGAATCAACCTATAAATAATAATAATATGAATCAAAATAATAATAATATGTTTAGTGGGATGAATATGAATCCATTTATGATGAATCCTTTAATGATGGCACAAATGCAACAAATGTTTCAAAATAGAAATAATAATAATGCACAAAATAATAGTCAACAACAAAATGATAATAATAATAATAATACAAATATGAATAATTCACAAAATAATAATATGGGAATGGGATTCAATCCATTTTTTAATCCTTTTATGATGAATCCGTTTATGAATTCTTTTGGAATGGGAATGAATAATATAGGAATGAATCAAAATTTTAATATACCAGAACCATCAATTGAACAATTAAAAGAAAAATATGGAGAACAAAATAAACAATTAAAAGATATGGGATTTGATAAAGAAGAAGATAATTTAAAAGCACTTCATAAAACAGGTGGAAATATTGATGCAGCTGTTGAAAGATTATTAAATAATAATCCATAAACAGATTATAAGTTTTTTTTATATATTTTATTTATATTTTAGTTTAAAAGGATTTAAACAATTTATTAATTTTTTATTATTAATAATATATAAATACAATTATAAATAAATTGAAAATGTTTTTATTTGAAAAGCTCTAAAAATCATTTTTCAAAAAAAAATTGGAATATATCATTTAAAATAAATAAAATATATTTCTTATTAATAAAACACAAAATATTTCAAATTTTTATAAATATTTTGAGCAAATTTATGTTAAATTTAAAATAAAAAAATAAAAAATGTCAAAAATTCCATTAGAAGAAAATAAAATTAAACTAATATCAAATATACCTTCAATAAAACCAGAAGAAAATGGATTTAATACAAAATTATGTTTTGATGTTCCAATAACAAGTGGTTCAAATATAAGTTCACCTAATTTAAATAATTTAAACTTAAGTAATAGTATTGAAAAATCAACATCATTTCATAATTATCTTCCAGATGATTTAATAAATAAAATAGATAATATTAGTCCAACAACAAGTCCACTTGAAAAAAATAATAATAAAATATCATCTAATTTTAGTGATATTGAAATTGTTAGTAATAAAAGTGATGATGATAGTTCTTATGATGATATTCAATTAATTCAATATGAAGATTTAAAATATACTAAACCTAGTGATAATAATTTAAATAGTAATAATCAAGTTAATAATGATAATTTATATCAAAATAATACTATTAGTTCTATATCTAATAATATTCAAAGTAATTATAATATAAATAATATGATTATTAATAATCATAATATTAATAATAATAATCAAAATCCTTATTTTGAAAATAATAAACAACAATTAAATTTTGTTAATCAAAATTTAATTCATTTTAATAATGAACAAAATATATTTTTACCAAATTTCCAATTAATGAATAATAATTATCCTTTAAATAATATAAATATAAATATGAATATTCAAAATTTTCCTCAATCACAAAATATAAAAAATTGGATGATTAACAATCAAATAATTCAAATGAATAATAATTTAAATAATAATATGAATAACAACATTAATAGTAATATTAATAATAATATTAACAATAATTTAAATAATAATAATCATAATCAAAAACCAAAAAAAAAAAAATCAAAAAAAAAGCCAAAACCATATGATGATTATACTTTAGAAATGTTTGGAAGAAGAGGTTGGATATGTGAACAATGTAATAACTTTAATTATGAAAGTAGAAATAAATGTAATAGATGTGGAATTCCAAAAAAACCAAAAAAAATAATAAGAAATAAAATTAAAAATGAAAGTGGAGAAATTATTGAAAATATAATAAGAACTGAACATAAAGATGATTGGTGTTGTTTTAATTGTAGAAATATGAATTTTTCATTTAGACTTACTTGTAATAGATGTCAAATGAAAAAAATTGATTCTGATAAAGCATATGAAGATTCGAGTAACAATATGAAAGAATCTTCAAATATATAATGATCATGATTTATTTAATTTCTTTCATAAAGATTAATATATCTTTTTTAATTAGTATTTAATATAAAGATGTGTGTTTTGTTAATATATTATTTAAACATTTAATAATCATTTAAAAGAGTTTAAAAAATTTTTCCAATTTATTTAATTATTATTTTATTTAAATATGAATTATAAAAAATTAAATAGTAGAAAACCATATGAATAAAATTTGATTATTCAAAAAATATGTTTTTTAGAAATTAAAAATAAATTTTATACATTTATTAAATGGATAAAATTTAATCTTTATAAATAATATTTTTAATGAATATTTTGTAAAATAAAAATTAATTTAGATTTTTGAAAACAATTATTTTAAATTTAAAAATTAGATGGTAGAACAAGAAAAAAAATTGAATAAATCATCTGATAATTATGCTCATATAATAAGAATTCCTTCTTTAGATGATACTTATACTTTTGCACGTAATAGATACGATTCAGAAATATTAAATGATTATATTTTAAAAACAGATTTTGATAAAATAATAAATAAAGCAAGTAGAATATTTGGAGATTCAATATTAAAAAAACGTGCAAATGATACTTTTTTCATGACAAGAAAATCAAGTAAATTAACAAAAATAAGTATAGCATGTGTATTTTTATTTGTATTATTTTTTTATTTATCTCAAATTGGAAAAGCTAGTTTAGTAATGTTTATTTTTTCAGCATTTTTTTGTTGTTTGGGATTAATAATAACTTTATATCAAACATATTCAAGTTTTTTTGTAAGAGAAAATAGAAAATATAAAACTGTAGAAGAAATAATAAATGAAGATATGGATAATTATTTAAAAACTGTAAATAATAATTTATCTTTTCAAAATATAAATGGAAGTTTAAAATTTTCATATCATCCTGAAGATAGGAGTATTGAATGTAAAGTTTATAATAGTCAAAATGATATAGCTGAAGATTCTAGAAATATTTTTAGTAGTCAAAGTTCAAATAATGTATCTAAAGAATCTAAAAATTCTAATGATAAAAATAATGATGTAATTTCTAGTGGAAGTAATTCAATATCACCAAATGAAATTGAAATGAGTGAAAATAGTGGACTTTCAAATAAAAAAGAAAAATAAGTAAATCAAAAAAAAAGATTTAAATAAATAAAAATAAAGTTTCTAAACATTTATATTTATTTTACATTTTTTTATTCACTTAAAATCAAAAATTTCTTATTTATTTTTCAAAGATATTTTTTTTCAAAAAAACCTATTAATATATATATTTAAATAAACTTTGCCTTTTTTTATACTCATAATATAAATTATATTAATAAAAATCATACTTACTTAAATTTTTAATTTGTTCTTTCCCTCCAATTATCATTCTTTTTTTTTTATTAATAAAATGACTTCTAAATCTATCAGAAGAGAATGCTCCATTATTTTTAAATTTAGAATTTATAACAATTTCTCTTGCTGATTTAATTCTTTTTATATATATATCATTTTTATTTAAAGATTTAGCTTTTTCATAAGCATCTTGGAATTTTCTATATTTTTCTCTATCTAAAAAATGCATCTTTTTTATTGTTAAAATTGGAAACATATAATCCATTACTCCTTTAACTAATAAAACTTTATTTTTTAATATTCCTGCATTATTTCCAGAAAATAAATTCTTTTTCTTTATCACATTTTTTTCATCATAATCAAAATACATATCTTCTATATTTTTTTTTATTATTTCTTGATATTTTTTATTTACTATTTTATCTTTATCTAAATTCATAAATAATCTTAGTCTTTTATTAAATTGTAATGTTTGAATTTCTATATTTTTTTTTACTGTTTTTGGAGAAGTATTTCTCTTTTTTGGAATTTGAGATTTTAAATTCAAAAATTTACTTTTTGTTGTTCTATTTGATGCAATTGGAGAAAATGATGAAAAATTAGATAATGTTTTAAAATATATTGAATCAGTTATTGGGTAATTAAATGTTGATGTTGTAAATTTATTATCTGAATTTGTTTTACATACAGTGTCAGTAGTATTTCTTGAATGTTTATTATTTCTTAATGTCAATGAACCTTTTTTATTTTCATTAAATATTAAATTTTTATTTTCTGAATCTGTATTTTTAAAGTTAGTTAATATTAATTTTTTCATTTTTTTATATTGAATATTAAAAAATAATATTTTAATAAATTATTTTTCAATTATATATTAAAAAGAATTTAAATATTATCATTATCAGTAAAAAAATTATTATAATTTATATCATCTATATCAAACATAAAATCTTTGAAATCAAGGTTTTTATATCTATAAAAATCATTATGTCTTATTTTTTTTTTTCTTTTAGTAGCATATGAAGAATATGTTTTATATGGTCTTCTAGGAAGGAAATAAGTTTTATTATTTCTTATTTCAACATTTTCTTTCAATCTATTAAATTTTTCTAATGCTTCTTCTCTTTGTTTTTTAGATTTTTCAATTTTTCTAATTCTATCAAGATTATTTAATAATTTTTTATAAGTATCATAATAAACACTATTTTCTTTTTTATATGAACCAACCACAGAATATAAATAACCAACAATAATTTCAATTTTAATTAAAAGATCAATCATTTCTTCTTCTTTTGAATTTATTTTTTTTATACATAAAGCTTCAGGAACAATTGCTTCATTAATTGGAATTTTTGAACATGTATTATATAATTTTAAAATAGAATCAAATAATTTAGATTGTTTTTTTGGTATTATATTTATTGTTTCCATTAAATTTCTTCTTGTTTCTTTTCTTTGTGTATTTTTCTTTTGATGTATATCTTTTATGTTTTCATATTCTCTATATAATAAATTATATTTATTTTTTTGAATATTTAATGCAAATTCTTTTTCCTTTAAAAGTGCTTCTTTAGATAAAATTGCTTTTTCTTTTTCTTTTTCAATTATATCTTTTTCTTTTTTTAATTCAAATATTTTATTATTTAATTCATTATAATATGAAATAAAATGTCGAGTTTCCTTTTCATATTTTTTTAAAGCATCCATAAAATCTTCAGGTGTATTAAAACATAAATTATATTTATAATTTCTAATTCTTAAAGCTTCATCATATGTAATATTTTTATATAAACCCAAAATATTTGGTTTATTTAAAGTACCTAATTTTTCAATCAAGTGTGTATATCCTCTTTTTGTTCCTCTTACTGATTCTTTTCTTTTTGTTTCTCTTAAAATTAATGTTTTATCATTTTTTTTTCTTTTATTATCAATTTGAAAATTTAATGGATTATCAAAAAGTTTTTTTATATTTTCTTCAGATTCTTCTATTAGTGACATATAATAATATGGTAAATTATATTTTTTTTCTTTTATTGATATTTGAAAATATATCCATCTTATTATATTATTTTTTTCAAATTCAACTTTTTTTATTTTAGTTTCTATTTGATTTATTTCATTTTTTAATTTCAATATTTCGGTTAACAAATTTGCTTTTTTTGATTTTTCAATTTCAGTTTTTATTTCTAATTCTTTAACATAATCATTAAATTTAATATTTATTGCATCATTAAATAATTTTTTAGTTTCTTCTACAGAACTCATAATACTATCTATTTTCTCATTTTCATTTTCATATTCCTCTTTTAATAAAATTGTCCTTTCTTTTTTTAATCCAATACTAAATTTCATTAACTTATATTCTCTTGTTTTATTAATATATTCCTTTATATTTTCTTTATTTATTTTTATTGCATTATGTTTACTTTCAATTATATTATTATAAGTTTTATTTATTGAACTAGCATTTTTTTCAAAAGTATCTAAAAGTCTTAAATTATTTCCATTATTTTTTCCATCATAAGTTAAATCAACATTATTTCCAGTAGAATTACTTCTATTTGAATCTGTTATTAAATATGGTGTTTCTGTTATATATGTTTTATCTAAAATATTTGTATTTATATTTCTTGTTTTTATATAATTTTTTGATTTTTTTTTTTGAATTGTTGAATGAGTTCTTGTTGATGATGGCATTGTTGTTTGTGTAGTTAAATATGGTAATTCTGAAGTATTTGTTGTATATTGAGTTGTATAAAAATTGGTCATTGTTTTAAATTGCTCATAATTTAGTTTTTCTTTTTCTCTTTTTTCAAATAAGGTAATATTTAAGAACTTAGATTTATTCAATCTATTTTTATTACGTGTTTCTGGTCTTTTCATTATATTTATTATTAATTAAAAATAAAATTAAAACAATTATAATGGTGTTTTTTAAAAAATATTTTAATTATAATAATATTTTAATTAAATTATATCAAATAATATAAAAAGTCAAATAATGATTATAATAATCATTTTAATCAAACAATTTTATATTTTATTAATAATTGATATATAGTTTTGTATAAGCTTAAATTAAAATTTCAGAGAAAAATTAGAACTACTTTAACAATAAATTAAAGTAAAAAAAATATTATAAATAATTTTACAAGAAATGAAATTAATAAAATTTTACAAACCCAAAAAATAAAATTTTTTAATGTATTTTTCTTTTGAATTTTATAGTATTTTATTATTTAAGATTTAATTATTTTTCTAATATTTATTGTTTTATTTTTATTTAAGTGAAAATTAAATGAACTTAATTATTTATATCATAAGTACTAATTGTAATTTCATTACTAAGAATAGTTTTCTTAATATATTTTTTTTAAATATATTATAAAAATTTTTTGAAAATAAAAATATAAATCATAAATTAAAAAAAAAAATTAAAAGATAATTTTTTACAAACCATTTCAAATACTATATAATTTATATTGTTATAAAATAATAAATTTATAAAAATATTTAATTATTTTTCAATTGATTCTCCTAAAATAGTATAATGACCCCATCCTGCTCCAGCAGAATTATAAATTTCATTCCCATTAGAATCAACAACATAAAAATGATTATTTCCTTCAATAATTTTATAATTTCTATAATTTCTTCCATATTTCTCTGCAATTTGTTTAGCTAAATCGTACTTCTCAATATTAACATAACAATCTTTTCCTCTAACTTTCCAACCTTCAACAGCCCATTCAAAACATTCATCAACTTCATTAATATTATTTAATCCTCCTAAAAAACAAACAGTACAAAATAAACATCCTTCTTTTCTTACAACAGCATATTTTGATTGTTTTTGTAAAAAAGGAAAAACATTTGTATTATCATTATTATTATTATTATTATTATTATCATTATTATTATTATTATATTTATCATTATTATTATTATCATTATGATTATTATTATTATTATTATTAGATCTATTATGTGAATTAATATTATCATCATTTTTTACTACATTATCAATATAAATTTCACCTGTTTTATCTCTAGCACAACAATATCTTCTATTACCTGATTGACCTATATATGATATCCATAATCTTTCTTCGTTTTCTATAGTTTGATCATACCTTACTGTTTCTCCATCATAATATTTTCCCACAATTTCTGAATTTGTTGATGGCTGTGAACGAATATTTACTGTAGTTAAGAATGTTGCTATCATTTTTTTTATATGTATTAAATTGATTATGGAATTTATAAATTTATGACACAAGGGAAATTAGAAATGAATAAATTTGATTGAGGATATTTTTATTTATTAATTTTCAGATATCAATTAATTACTTATTTTTGAAAAAGTTGGATAATAAAAAAAAAATATGATATATATTTTATAAATGACCTTTGATTAAAAGAGTTAAATATTTATTTAAAATAGTCAAGGATAATAATTTTTCAATTTTAAAATATAAATAATTATTATTTAATAAAATCAATTATTTAATAAGTGATATATAAATAATTTTTAGAATTAATTATAATAAATTAAAATTCTTATTTATATATTGTAATACAAAAATATCCTTTTTTATTATAAAAAAATGTCTAAAATAACTAAAAAAAATAAGAAAAATATTTTAAAAAAATTAAAAAATATATATTTAATTAAAAAATTCACGAAAAAAAATATAATAAAAAAAATAAAAATTAAAAATATGTCATATATTTTAACTTAAAAAAATGGAAAAACCATTAGAAATAGAGAAAATTGACTTAAATGCAATACTAAAAGATTTTCAAGTAGAAGACATGAATACATTTCAAAATTATTTAATAGGAATATGGGGCGATTTAGCACGTCGTTCATCAGAACCAGCAAAAGGAATAGAAAAATTAACATTTAGTCATTATTATGAATTACCAGGAATAATTTGTGAAAGATTATTTTCAGTTTTTGATAAAAATCAAAATAATTTTTTAGACCCAGCTGAATTTATAGGAGGAATGAAAATATTATTTTCAGGAGATTTTTCTTCTCTTTATACATTCATTTTTAAATTTTATGACTTTGATCATGATGGTTTAATTTCTAGAGAAGATGTAAGAGTTGTTTTATCTTATGTTCCTTTAAATAAAAAATATCCTTCTAATAAAATGACTTATGAGCAAGATGAATATTTAGATCGTGTTGAATCACAAGATGAATTATTTCATATTTTAAATATCGCATTTAAAGATAAAAATATTATGAATTATAATGAATATATTAATGTTATTGAAAATGTAAATAGTGATATTTTCATTTTTATTTTAATGTTTTTAATGGAAAAAAGACCTTTTACAAATAAATCAATTGAATTATTTGTAAAAGATAAAAAAATATATGATGGAAATGATATTTCTAAAACACCTCAAATTAATCCTCATAATATTGCATCTCCTTCTTTAACTTCTAAATTTGTTTCTCCTAATTTAAAAAAAAGAACTTTAAATGTAGGAAATAAGACAATATTAAGTTTATATTCAGGTAAAAATTCAATGTTTAATTCTAATTTTGATAGAAAAGATAAAGATAAAAAATCAGTTTTTAATAATTCAAATGATAATGATAATAAAATATTAGAAAAAGAAATGACAAAACCACATAGAAGATTAAGACAAAAATTAGATTTATTAGAAGATAAAACTCCAAAAATGAGTCCTTTTACTTTTAGTAAACATGAAGAATTTAATGATGATGTAAATATTATAAATAATTCAGATGAAAGTGAAGATGAAGAAGCAATTCCTCCTTTAGTCACTCATGAAGGTTATATATATAAAATATCTCATTCAAAAAAATTAAAAAGAGTATATTTTAAATTAATTGGAAAAGATTTTTTTTATTATAAAGGAAAAGATGATAAAACACATAAAGGAATGCATAATTTAAGTGGAATTTATATTAAAGAAGGAGATAAAGTAAATATTGAAGGAAAGGATTTTTTTACTTTTTCAATTTTATATCCTCAAAAAGAAAGAACATATTTCATAGATAACGAAAAAGATTTTAAAGAATGGATGTCAAAACTACATTTAGCAATAAATTACAAAAATTTATTAGATCAATATAACATAAAAGAAAAAATAGGAAAAGGAAAATTTGGTTTAGTAAAATATGGTATACAAAAAGAAACAAACAGACCAGTAGCAATAAAAATAATGGCAAAAAAAAATATGAAAAAGCAAGATTTAGAGTTAGCAAAAACAGAAATAGACATATTAAAAATATGTAAACATCCAAACATAATAAAATTATATGACATATTTGACAACTCTGACTACATTTATATAGTAATGGAATATTGTAGTGGAGGTGACTTATTTTCATATATAGAAAAGAGAAATTATAAATTAAATGAATTAAAAGCAGCAGAAATTATTCATAAATTATCAATGGCAGTATATTATCTTCATTCCTATGGTATAATACATAGAGATTTAAAACCAGAAAATATATTAATGACTGATGAAAGTGAAAATGCAGATATTAGATTATTAGATTTTGGATTAAGTAAAATAATTGGACCAAATGAAAAGTGTTTAGAACCTTTTGGTACTTTATCTTTTGTTGCTCCTGAAGTTCTTAAAGGGAAACCTTATGATAAAAGTGTTGATTTATGGTCAATTGGTATTATTGCTTATTTACTTTTATGTGGTTTTTTACCTTTTGATGATGAACATTCTGAAAGAGAAATTGCTAGACAAACTATTCAAGATCCTGTACCTTATCCTAATAATATTTGGGATAAAATTAGTTTAGAAGCTAAAGAATTTGTTGATGGGTTATTAAAAAAAAAACCTGAGGAAAGATTAAGTATTACTCAAGTTCTAGAAAGTAAGTGGATACAGAAATTTTGTAAGAATAGTGAAATTAGGTTGAGTCAAGAAAATAAAAGGGGAAGTTTGTTTCAGATGTATACTAGTGATATGAATGGTTAGGTTTTTTTTTTGAGTTTTTTTATTTTTTTTTTGTTTTTTATTTTTTATATAAATTTCTGTTAATTTAAAAAAAAAATTTATTTTGTTTTTTTTTTAATGAATTTTATATTATATGCTTTGAATTTTGATTATACTTAAAAATTGATTTTAAATATTTTATTAACTTAAATTATTAATTTGTTTAATGATGAAATGTAATTCTAAAATAAAAATCTTACATTTAGTCGTTGAGATATTTATTTTATTATCTATTTTGGCTTTAATAATTTTTGATTTAATTCAATTTTTAAAATGTTGTGATATTCAAAAGGAAATTATTCCATTAATATGTATTACACTTTCATTCATTATTTTAATAATTTGTTTTACTAAAAATGTATTAAATGATTATAAAAAAAATCTAGGATTTTGCTCAATATTAAGATTTATTACTTATTGTTTTTTATTAACTGGGTTTATATTAAGGAAAAAAGAGACAAATAATGATTTTGTTTATAAATTAATAGGATTAATTTCATTAGGTTTATTACTTCTTAATTTCTTTTTAGGATTTTTGATTGGAGATTCAACATCTACTATAGACAATATTTTTGAAAGATCTATATATTCAATGAATTACCAATCAATCGAAGCAAATGCAATAAATGGCTGATAAATTAATTTTAATAAATGATTTATTAGAATAATAATCAATTCTATTTAAACAAATTTATTTATAAAAGATAATTTTAATATTTTTTTATATAGTATTATAAAGAATTTAAATATTAATTTAATTAATTAATCTGTAAAAACCAGATAAAAATTGAGTATAAAGAAAAAAATTTTTGTTTAATAATTATTAACAATAATTAATTTTTAAATTGATTCTTATAAAAAAATTTAAAAAATAAAGTAATATATTCTTTTTTAAATATTCCATAATACAGTGATATCAAAAATGATATGTTATTTTTCATTTTATTAAAATTATTTTTTTCATCATGAAAAAGATTCACATTCTTGATTTCCTTTTTGAAAAGGGTTTAAACAACGAAGATATATTATATTAAAATTAGAAATTATTGAACCTTTTTTTTATAATTTGAATAATATCTATAAAAACTATCATTTAAGGTATACCTGTATAATTTCCTATAGATATTGTTTTATTATTATTAATTATAATTTTATTTATCGAACATTTTTTTATTCATATACACATAATATTGGATTAAAATTATCAATAATTCCACATTTTTTTCATTTTAATTCACAAGAATTTATTATATTCCTAATATTATAATAATTAATTAAAATTCTTCTATTTGATAATTCCATTTATTCTTTGTATTTATCATATTATAAAATAATAATATATGATTTTAAAAATAATAATAATTTTAGAGAAAAAAAAATAATTAAATTATATAAATTAAAGCATAAAAATTATTGAAAATTATTATAATTAAAAATATATTATATAATAAGTCCTAAATAAAAAATGGAAAATGAAGATTCTTCATCTTATGAATCATCATCTGATAATAATACAGGAAGAATAGGCGATATTTTTGTAAGAAAAAAAAAATAATATAATCACATAGATTTTTATTTGGTTAAATGGAAAAACTTCAAAAGAAGCTTTTAAAATATCTTTATCCCCAACAATAAATTCCTATAAAAGACTAAAAGAATCAATAATATATCAAACAGATAATTATAAAGAATATATAGATAGAATGAAAATATATACACATAATGGAATAGAAATAGATGACATAGATTTAGATGATTTAAAAAATAATGATATACTATATTTAGCTTTAGATGGAGAACATTTTTCAAATGACAATTACATAAATGAATACGAATATGATACTTCAATTAAAAAAGGAGGATATGCAGAAGTATACAAAGCAAAACATACTTTAACAGGAAAAATAGTAGCAATTAAAAAAACAAATTTAACTGAATTTTCAACTGAACAATTATATAATATTTCAAGAGAAGCATTATATTTAAAATCACTTAAACATAAACATATAATTAAAATTTATAGTAGTTATCTTACTGAAAATGCATTATATATTGTAATGAAATATGCAAAAGGAGGAGAATTAACAACAATTTTAAAAAAAGAAGGAATTGAAGAATCAAAAGTAAAAAAATATTATAAACAAATAATAAAAGCAATAAGATTTGTTCATTGTAATAATGTAATTCATAGAGATTTAAAACCAACAAATATATTATTTTTAGATGAAAAAAAAAATAAAATTGTAATTATTGATTTTGGAATTTCTGGTATTGCAAATGGGAATAATTCAGATATTATTAAAGCAGGAACTGCTTTGTATATTCCTCCTGAAATTATTAAAAAAAATTTTAAATCTTCTCCTAAATTAGATATTTGGGCACTTGGTGTTATTTTATATCAAATGATTTTTGGAAAATGTCCTTTTTATGGAAAAAATATTCAAAGTACTTTAGATGCAATTCTTTATAATTCTTTAAAGTTTCCTTCTCATTTTATTGTCTCTGAAAGTTTATTAAATTTAATTCATGGATTATTAAAAAAAAAACCTAGTGAAAGAATTGATATTAATTCAGAACTTTTTGATAAATGGTTTAATGATAAAAAGTATATATTTTATTTATTTAATAATTTTTTATAGTCCTAAATTAATACATTTAAAAGATTATAATCAAAAAATGGAAAAAGAAGAAAGACCAATTTCACCTTTATTTAAAGAAAGTAAAAGAAGAAACAGTTTGAATGTTAAATCTTTTACTAATTTAAAATTATATAATATTTCACCAGAAAAAAATAATACTAAAAGATCTTCAACTATTAGAACAAGTCGAACTACTCATTCACCAAATTATTTAAAAACTACTGAAAATACAAGAAACAGAAATCAAAAAAAATCTCTTTTTTTAAAAGATGATTTATAATTATTATTTAATTAAATGTTTATATTGCTATATATTGTTATATTATTATTATTATTTTATATATTTTTAAAAATTTAATTAAATATTATATAAATTAATATTAAAAATAATTAAATTTTTTAAATATATTATTATATGTCTGATCAAGAAAAATTAAAAGAAAAATTATCTTCATTTTTTGAAGGAAAATTATCTTCTTTACATACAAAATTTACAAAAGATATTGAAGAAATAGAAAAATTAAAATATGAATTTGTTGATGATTGCATAAAAAATTTAGATAAAGAATTAAAAGAAAGAGAAGAAAAGATAATTGAAGAAGAACATGATAAAAAACATGAAAAGCATCATAGTGATATAAAAGAAAAGAAACATAATGAAAATAAAGAAAAAAAACATGAAAAAGAACATAAAGAACAACATAAAGAAGAACATAAAGTAGAAAAAGAATTTATAAAAAAACATCCAAATAAAAGAAATAGTGTAGATGAGACTCGTTCAAAAACACCATTAAAAGAAATAAAAAAAAAAAATAGAGTATTAAAATTAGATAAATCAGCTGATAGAATTCCAGTTAAAAATAAAGATAAAGAAAAAAATAAAAATAATCCAATTAAAGTTTTAAAACAAAGTCCTAGTCAAGTAAATTCAATTCAAAGAGATCATACAGATAAAAAAGTAAATAAAGGAAAAGATATTAAAAAAAATAATGCACCAAAAAATAAAAAAGAAGGAAAAGTAAAAGAAAAAAATGAAAAAACTCCTATTAAAAATAATAATAATAATATTAAAAAAAATGAAAATCAAAATGAAGATAATAGTAAAAGTGATGAAAATAAAATTGAAGAAAAAAAAGAAAATGAAGTAAAAAAAGAAATTATTAATAAAGAAAAACCAATAATAAATATTCCAGAAAATTTAAAAAATTCTAAAGAATTATCTTGTTTATATATAATATTACATGATAAATTTATTACTTCTAAAGAAAAATATAATATAATAACATCAATAAAACAAATATATGAAAGTTATAATAAAGATATTCAATTTTTATTAGATGATAAAATTTATGAATTAAAAAATAGAGAGAATCAAATTAATAAAATATTTAATAATTATAATGATATTGAAACATATTTAAATCAATTGTTTGTTCCTTCAAAGCTTTCGAAAAGAAGTTTAACTTATATTACAAAAGAAGAAGAACAAAATTTAACTAAAAAAGATTCTATTCCAAAAGAAATTACTGTAATATTTAAAATACTTTATTATTTTTTAGATGAAAATTTCAATGATGAAACTCCAGCAAATCAATTAATAGGAAATTTTATTACTTCTGTTTTTGAAAAACATAAAGTTAATGATATTAAAAGTTTAATTACTAATTATATAGATCAAAATAAGGATTTAAAATTAAATAAAGTAAAATATGATAATTTGGAAAATTTATTTAATTCTTGTCCTAATATTATTACTGCACAAGAAATAGCAAAAATTAATAGACCTATTTCTTATATAACTTTTATATTAAAGGAAATTAAACAATTTATTAATTTAAAAACAAAAGATAATGCTTATTATTGTTATGATATAAAAAATAAAAATGAGGAATTAAATCAAATTAAAAAGAAAATTGAAGAAATAGAAAATAATAAAAATAAAACGAAAAAAATAAAAATTAATGTTATGAAAAAAAAAGAAGATAAAGAAGAAGATGTAAAAAAAGAAATAGAAAAAAAAGAAGTAGTTGAAAAGGAAATAGAAAAAAAAGAAGTAGTCGAAAAAGAAGTAGAAAAAAAAGATGTAGTAGAAAAAAAAGAAGAAATTGAAAAAAAAGAAGAAAAAACAGAAGAAGATGTTGAAAAAAAAGATGCAGCAGAAAAAATAGAAGAAAAAAAAGAAGAAGATAAAAAAGAAGTAGTAACAATTGAAGAAAAAAAAGAAGAAGAAAAAAAAGA
>JAEEGK010012286.1_pt1 | contig 19495 bp, 14 predicted proteins | sample 8958771 | NCBI WGS metagenome assembly JAEEGK01 (sample SAMN16246547, study PRJNA631951) | gut metagenome | biome: gut microbiome; feature: rumen; material: SC-attached | host: Bos | place: Iran: Karaj | collected 2018-10
GTTCCGGAAATTAAACGCACCCGCACCGGCTTTAAAAGCGGCAGGCGCAGAGAAAAAGCCGAGCAATCCTTCTGCGCCGCGGCTTTCCGCAATTGAATTCAGCACCATTATCAAAATGGAAAAGCCCGCAAAGACAATTACAAGCGGCGAATCAAACGAAAAGCTGATTATTTTTTTCTTGCGTGTTGGCATAAACCCCTCCACATGCTTTTGGTGAATTTACTTTTCGGAATTCTTGTGCAGAATTTTCAGCGCGGCGTATGAGCAACAAGCACCATGGTCTTTGCGTTCTGGTCATACTTTGAAAGGTCAAAGCCGCCGTAAATATCAACAGACGCAAAGCCGCAGCCGAGCATAAGCTTTTTAAGCTCTGCCGCAGAATAAAGCCGCTGCACAAAGCAATGCTCGAAGCGTTCGCCTGTCTTATTGTCAATCAAAATCCAGCGCGAGCGCAAGCCTTCCCATGCGCCTTCAACAGTGAATTCTGTCAGCACCGTCTTACCGGCGCGCTCAAACCATTCGCCTTCGATAAAGTTGCGCACGGCCACTTCGCGCCCCAAAGCTTCAAGGATGAAACACGCGCCCGGCTTGAGGCATTTGGCGATGCTCTTCAAGATTTTCAAGTCTTCTTCGATTGAGCTGCAATAGCCGAACGACGTGTACAAGTTGCAGGCCGCATCGAATTTCTTTTCAGTTTCAAACGTGCGCATGTCGGCGCGTATCAATTCAAGCGGCACACCCTCATCTCCGGCTGTTTCTTTCGCTGCATCAAGGAAAGGCTGCATTATGTCAACGCCGGTAACTTTTAAGCCCAGCAATGCAAGCTCCACGCTGATTCTGCCCGGCCCGCAGCACGCGTCAAGAATGCTTGAACCGGCAGAAAGCCCTGCAATCTTGCAGACAGCTTCTGCAACGCCCGGCGCTTCTGCCCAATGCTGCGAATCAAACATAATAGGCCCATATTCAAGCCAGAATTTTTCTTTTTCAAACCATTCTTTTGCCATATTTTTCCGCCTTTTTATTAATGGAAATGATTTTAACACAGAAATAAAGTAAAAACAAATTGAGATTTTAACGTTTTTTTAGAAAAATCTCGAAAATTTCTAAAATATCGTGTATAATGCTTTTAAGCTTTATCCAAAAGGAAACATATGTTCAACCGGCGGAATGCTGCACAAAAAATAATAATTCTACTCTTTGTATGCCCTGTTCTTTTCTTAAGCTGTTCTAAAAAGGCTTCTGAATACATTACCTTTGAAGACGGATGGGCTTGGGCAGCACCTTATTTCCAAAATATAAACTTTATTCCCGTATCGACAACTACATTACACAATATCTCAAAGCTTGTTCCAGAACGGAAGGGCTATGTCTGGCTTCAAAACTTTTTTACAGTTCCTGCCGATTTGCAGGATAAAGAACTTGGCCTGTATATCGGAAACGTTGAAATTGCATGTTCAATTCATATAAACGGAGTTGAAATCGGTAACTGCGGGCGTTTTCCGCCTAATGAATTTTCACAGGGAACAGGCGCTTCTTATTTCCATATTCCGCAGTCCTGTCTGCGCATGACAGGCACAAATGAGCTTATCATAAAAGTTTGGTGCAACGGCGGCGGCAACATCCGCGGTATGCCGTTTATCGGGCTTTATGACGACGTGTACATAACTGCCCGTAAGTTCTCTTACACGCACTCAACCATGAATCTGGTTTTTTCAGATGCAATTATCCTTATAGGCTTTTTCTATCTTTTCCTGTTTATACGCCGCACCACAGAAAAAGAATATCTGTACTATTCGCTCATGTGTTTTGTTTCTTCAGTTTATCTCTTTCCGTTCTGCATCAGCGAACTGCCTTGGCTAGTTGGAGTAGGAACACTCTTATCATTCAGGAAACTGACAATGGGCATTGCAGCCTTTATTGATGTTTACCTGGCTACATCATTCATAAGAGTTTTCTTAAAATTTGAGGATTCAATTTATGTAAAGGTTGTAAGAATTGCACTGCTTGCAGCAGCACTGATTAACACAATCACTTTGCAGGATTTAAGAACATTCTCACTGCTGCTTCCGGTAATTTTCGGCTTTGCATTTTTTCAGCTTAGCTTTGGAATATGGTCTGTAATACAGGCTCTCATTGAAAAACGCAAGGAAGTTATTCTGCTGCTGATAGGTTTTGCACCTGTTATAATCTGCGTTTTTATCGACTTGTTTGTTCATGTTGTTTTTGTAATGACTACAATGCCGTTTTTCACAATTTACGGCTGGCAGGCTTCTATCACAGCATTTCTGCTTATTCTTGCAGAGCGTTATACACAGGCACGCCGTCAGGCTGAATTCCTTTCAGAAAAACTTGAGATTGAAGTAAATCAACGCACAAAAGAGCTTGCCGAAGCAAATAAAAAACTTGAATTTGAGCATAATCAGACAGTCAGAGACATGGATCTTGCAACTCATGTTCAGAGGAGCTTTTATCCGCAGGAAGTGTCTGTTAAAAACGGCTGGGAAATCGCTGTTTATTTTAAGCCGCTTTCCGGAGTTTCGGGCGATTTGTACGATTTCTACATATTTGACGACAAGCTGTCAGGTCTTGGACTTTTTGATGTTTCAGGGCATGGTATTGCAGCAGGTCTTGTAACAATGCTTGCCAAGAACATTATTTTCAACACATACAGAGACAATATAAAGAAACACATGAATGATATCATGGTCAAAATAAATGACAATATTATTCACGCAAAAGGAAGCATTGAAAACTATCTTACAGGTGCAATGATTCGAATGAGTGACATTGCCGGTCAGGGCGGAATGCTTGAGCTTGTAAATGCAGGCAATCCGCCGCCACTTTTGCACAGAACCGGTACAGACACAGCTATTGCAATTACACCAGAAAGATCAAAACTTCAGTGCGGAATGATTGGCATTGCAGGGCTTGATGTTCATTTTCAGACAGTTGAATTCGGTATGAACGAAAATGACAGTCTTCTCTTCTATACAGACGGAATTACTGAAGCACAGAATCTTTCAGGTCAGGACTATGGACTTAACCGCCTGAAATACAGCTTTGCACATGCCGAATCAGGCAGCGCAGAAAAGAAGCTTGCTTCTGTCTTGAGAGACTTTATGATTTTTGTTGATGACGCGCCGCTTAAAGACGATGTTACGATAATCGTTCTTAAACGCAGCGCAAAATCTGAAAAAGTCTACAAAAACTTTCCGAAGCAGAGCGCCTCTTCAACCGCAGATGCCGCTGACCTTGAAGAAGCAGACGAACCCGAGGAACTTGAAGAACTCGAAGAGTTAGAAGAAGTTGACGAATGAGCACAGCCGAAGCACGGACTAAGCTTTATCTTGCGACGATGCCTTTGTGCAGATTGTCGCGGGCGGCTTTGCCTGCAAGCTTTTCAACCAATGCAAGCGCAAATTCTTCTGCAACGCCCGCCCCTCTTGCTGTAACCAAGTTGCCGTCAACAACAACGCGCTCTTCTAAGTGAACCGCACCTTCAGTCAAAGCCTTATAGTTGCTGCCTGCAAATTTCTCCAAGTCGTTTTCCATTGTGGGATAGCATGTGTAGCGGCGGTTTTTCAGCAGCCCCGCTTTTGCAAGCACCACAACAGGCGCAGCACAGATTGCGGCAACAACTGCGCCGCGGTTTTCGCCGTCTTTAAAGAGCTTTTCAACTACCGGCGAAGCTGCAAGGTTTGAAGAACCCAGCATTCCGCCCGGCGCAATAAGCGCGTCAAATTTTTCGCTCAAAAGAGATTCTGCCGCAACCGCATCGGTGCAAACTTTTATGCCGTGCGAGCCGCTTATTTCTTTTTTAGAAACGCCTGCAACAGTTACTTCAACACCTGCGCGGCGCAAATAATCAACAGGCGTCAAAGCCTCAACTTCTTCAAAGCCGTCTGCCAAAAATACAATCGCTTTCATTTTTATCTCCAACCTTTAAAATTCGATTTTCCGCTAAAAATTATAGCACATTTCAGGCGTTTCATTCATTTTTTTTAAGCTGATGAAAACGATGCGCTTTCTGTTAAAAGCTTCACAAACAATGTATTATATGGTAACATTTGCACGAAAATACAACAAACAGGAACAAATCAAATGAAAAAACGCGCTCTAATCAGTGTATTCTACAAAGACGGCGTGCTTGACTTGGCACAGTATCTTGAAAAGAACGGCTGGGAGATTCTTTCAACCGGAGGAACTAAGAAGCATCTTGCAGAAAACGGTGTTGCAGTTACAGATGTTTCTTCTGTTACAGGCTTTCCGGAATGTCTTGACGGCCGCGTAAAGACTTTGCACCCGATGATTCACGCAGGTCTGCTTGCTATCCGTGCAAACGAACAGCACATGAAAACAATAAACGATTTAGGCGTAGCCCCAATCGATTTGGTCTGCGTAAACTTGTACCCATTCTTTGAGAAAGTTCAGGCAGGGCTTACATTTGAAGAAACTGTCGAATTCATCGACATCGGCGGTCCGACAATGCTTAGAGCTGCCGCAAAGAACCACAACGACGTTCTGGTTCTTACCGACCCTGCTGATTATGCCGAAGTTAAGGCAAATCTCGACAAGACAAACCAAAACGTTGGCAAGATTGAAGCTTCTTTCAAGCGCCGCCTTGCCGGAAAAGTATTCAACCTTACATCAGCTTATGATGCAGCCGTTTCAAGATTCATGCTTGAAGAAGAGCTGCCGCAATATTACGACATGCCGCTTGTAAAAAGCCAGTCTTTGCGCTACGGCGAGAACAGCCACCAGAAAGCCGCGCTTTACGTTACGGCAGACAAGAAAGGCGCTTTTGCCGGCATGAAGCAGCTTCAGGGCAAAGAGCTTTCTTACAACAACATTCGCGACCTTGACGTAGCTTGGAAAGGTGTTTGCGCTTTCAACCGCTTTGTAAAAAACGCTTCGCCTGTAAGCGGCACAGATTATTCAGAATATGACGGAATTATCTGCGGAAAAGATGCCGACGGCAACAAGGCCGCACCGAAAGGCAAGCCGATTACGGCAAGCTTTGCAGGCGCATCAAACAGCGTGTTCACAATTGCATTGAAGCACAACACGCCGTGCGGCGCATCGCTTGGCGCAACACCGCTTGAAAGCTATAAACAGACATTCGACTGCGACCCGGTTTCAATTTTCGGCGGCATCGTAGGCTGCAGCGCAGTCATCGACAAGGCTTGTGCCGAAGAAATGGTGAAATGCTTCCTTGAAGTTATCGTTGCGCCTGGCTTTACAGACGACGCTCTCGAAGTTTTTGCTGCCAAAAAGAACCTGCGCCTCATAACAGCAGAAATTTCAGCCGATGATGATTATGAATGCATGAGCGTTGCGGGCGGACTTCTCGTGCAGAACCGCGACAACGTGCTTTTTGAAAAGTGGGATATCGTTACAAAAGCAAAGCCGACACAAGCTCAGATTGATGAAATGGCTTTCGGCATGACAGTTGCCATGTTCGCAAAGTCAAACGCAATCCTCGTCGTTAAGAACAGAACAGCTTACGGCATCGGCTGCGGCCAGACAAACCGCATCTGGGCAGCAGAGCAGGCTTTGACACGCGCCAAAGAAAAGACACAGGCGCTCGGCATCGGCAATGCAGAAGTGCTCATCAGCGATGCGTTCTTCCCGTTTGCAGACAATGTTGAAAAGGCAAACGAATTCGGCATTAAGGCAATCGTAACGCCGGGCGGTTCAATCCGCGACCAGGAATGTATCGATGCCTGCAACAAGTACGGCATCGCGATGGTATTCACCGGAACACGCCACTTCAAGCACTAATTAATACAGAAACAGCCTGAAATGTTTCGGCTTTCGGGCTGCTGAATATTTTGACAAAACGGCAAAAGCCGCTATGGAGGCATAATGCTTTATAATCTTGCACAATATCTTGTTCCGATTTTCGGGCCTGCGCGGCTTTTGCAGTCAAACGCCGTGCTTATATGCCTTGCATTGTATGCAGGATTTTTCCTTACGAGCTTGCTTTTGCCAAAATTCTATAAATGGCTGCCATGCGACCGCGGCAGAGAATTCACGATTCATGCCGAAGCCGCAAAAGGCAAGCCGACCGGCGCAGGCGTTGTGTTCATAAGCTTTTTCGTGATAATCGCGCTTGTGTTCGCGCCGGTGAACGCTTTGCAAGTTGCTATCATAATTTTGACGTGGCTTACAATGCTTACAGGCTTTCTTGACGACAGAAGCATCAAAAGCTGGGGCGAATACAGAAAAGCCGCGCTCGACCTTCTGCTTTGCCTTGCAGCAACAGCGGCCATGCTGTTTTTGCGCAAAGGCGGAATCAATCAGGAAATTCTTTTCTGGCTTCCATTCGCTTCAAAACAGATTGCGGTGCATCCGGCTGTTTTTGCGCTTGTTTCTACGGTGCTTCTTTGGGCTTCAATAAACACCACGAACTGCACAGACGGCGTTGACGGCCTTTCAAGCACGCTCGTTCTAATCGGGCTTGGCACGATGGGTGTAATCTTCTATTTTATTCTGGGACATAAAGATATAGCTGAATATCTGCTCGTTCCGACAATGGCGGGCGGTGCTTCTTGGGCAATCATCACATTCTCGCTTTGCGGCGTTCTCATGGGCTATTTGTGGCACAACGCTTATCCAAGCAAAGTCCTCATGGGCGATGCCGGAAGCCGTGCGCTCGGCTTTTTTATAGGCTGCGCAGTCATGATAAGCGGCAACCCGTTCCTAATTCTTGCAACTTCTTCTATAATAATGGTGAACGGCGGCATGGGGCTTTTGAAAGTTGCACTGCTCAGATTCTTCAAGATAAAGATTTTCACAAACATCAGGTTTCCACTACACGATCACATGAGAAAAAACCACAACTGGTCGCCGACTCAAGTTATGCTAAAATTTATGATTATACAGCTCCTGATTACAATCGCCGTCGTCGGCATCATCTTCAAGATTAGATAAGCAAGTCAACAATCTTAGGCGTTTTTCAGCATTACAGAAGCGAGCACTCTTGATTCGTCTGTCAAATTCTGAATAAGACAATATTCATTCGGCTGGTGCATAGTTTCGTCGTGCTTGCTCCAGACAACGGCATTGTAGCCCGCGCTTCTAAGGCAAGCTGCCACAGTTCCGCCGCCGATGCCCACGATGCGCGGCTCAAGCTTCAAGACACGGCGCACCGCACCTTCAAGCACTTGTACCACTTCGCAAGTTTCCGGCGTTGCAGGCGATTCAACAGCCTGTTCTTCGCTTAAAGTAAATGTCACGCCGTATTCAGCTGAAACTTCGTCGCAGCACTTCTTTACGGTCTTCCGCACATCATCAAGCGTATAGCACGGCAAAATGCGGCAGTCGAAATAAATCACATCGTCGCCCGGAATTGTGTTCACATTCGGCACATTTGCTTCTTTTTTGGTCGGCTGAAATGTCGAACGGTCTGGCGAAAAAAGCGGATTCCGCTCGGCAAGCTCTTTTTCAAGCGCATTTATCTTCAAGGCAAGCGCGCAAGACGCTAAATGCGCATTCACGCCTTCATCCGGCGTTGAGCCGTGCGCCTGCTTGCCGTGCGTCTGCACTTTGAGCCACAAAAGGTTTTTCTCCGCAACTTCTATAGTCTCGCCTTTCGGGTCGCCGCCGTCTGGTGTTATGATTAAATCGTCTTTATCAAAAAGCTTGTGGTTCTTTACAAGATATTCAATGCCGTATTTTGAACCGACCTCTTCATCTGCAACGAACAAAAGCTTTATCGTATATTCAGGCTCAATTTTCAGCGCATTCAACGCAAGAGCCGCCATTACAGAGCAGACAATGCCCTGCTGGTCGTCTTCGACACCGCGCCCGAAAAGCTTGCCGTCTTTTTGCACAACCTCGAAAGGCGGCGTGTTCCAAAGCTTCTCTTCTCCGGCAGGAACAACGTCAAGATGAGACATAATCCAAAGATTTTTTGCCGTTCTGCCTTTCAGCGTTGCAACAAGGTTCGGTCTTACACCGCTTGAAACACGGCTGTCCGGCGCGTCAAAATGCTTCAAATCAGTTATGCCGTGGGCCGCAAGAAAATCTTCTAAAGCCTTGCATTTTGCGCTTTCGCCGTCACCGCCGCTTTCAGGCGCAAGTGCCGGAATTTTCGTGAGAAGCGTTTCAAGCTCCACCGCCGTTGCGGTATTGTCTTCAATATATTTGCAAATTTTCTCAAAATCGTTCATTTAACTGCCTCTTATGCTGATATTACCAAATGAATGAACCGAAGCGCAATACGCCTGCGCAGTCTCTGCATGTACATATCAAGGCAGATTGTATTTTATCCGGCGAAACGCTTTTCTATTTTCCACATTTCCTTTATACTGAAATATCATTCACATTTTTCATGATAGAGGAATCATTATGGTTATTCTTACATTGAACTGCGGAAGTTCTTCCGCAAAATATCAGGTTTATGACTGGGACAACAAAGACGTTCTTGCATCTGGCGTAGTTGAGCGCGTTACACAAGAAGGTTCTGTTATCACTCATAAGGCAAAGGGCAAAGACAAGTTTGTAAAAGAAAGCCCGTGCCCTACACACAAAGAAGCAATTGAATTAATCATCAAGGCAATCACAGACCCAAAAGTCGGTGTCATCAGCGACATGAGCGTTATCAAGGCTGTTGGCCACCGCGTTCTTCATGGCGGCGACAAATTCACAAAGTCTGTAATCTGCACACCGGAAATCATCGAAACATTCCGCTCTGTTCAGGATTTGGGGCCGCTGCACAACCCTGCAAACATTATGGGTATTGAAGCCGCACAGAAAGTTCTTCCGGACGTGCCGCACTGCGCCGTAATGGACACAGCCTGGCACCAGACAATGCCTGCCACAAGCTTTATGTACGCAATTCCGCATGAATGGTACGAAAAATACGCCGCCCGCCGCTACGGTTTCCACGGCACTTCTTTCCTTTATACAGCAAAGCGTGCATCAGTTCTTCTTCACAAAGAGCCGAAAGACACAAATGTAATCATTGCGCATATCGGAAACGGTGCTTCAATGTGTGCTGTTAAAAACGGCAAATGCTTTGACACATCAATGGGTATTACACCGCTTGAAGGTCTTGTAATGGGCACACGCACAGGCGACATGGACCCGGCACTTGCATTCTACATCATGCGCAAGACAGGCATGACACCGGCTGAAATGGACACAGCCATGAACAAGAAATCTGGTCTTCTCGGCATTACAGGCAAATACACAGACCGCCGCGACGTTCAGAAAGCAGCAGAAGCCGGCGATGAAAAAGCAATTCTTGCTGTTGAAATGGAATGTTACCGCCTCAAAAAGTATTTCGGCGCTTATATGGCTGCACTCGGCGGAGCAGAAGCAATCGTATTCACAGCCGGTGTCGGCGAGCACGCACCGCTTATCCGCGAAAAATGCCTTGAAGGCCTTGAATTCCTCGGCATCAAACTTGACAAGAAGAAGAACCAGCTTGCAAACTCAAGCAATGCTGAAACATGCATCAGCGCAGACGATTCAAAAGTCAAGATTTTCGTAATTCCTACAGACGAAGAGCTTGTAATGACAGAAGACGCTTACGCTCTGATGAAGGGAACTTATGACGTTCACACGAACTTCAAGTATTCTTTCCAGAGCCCGGATTATGTAAACAAGGCCCGCGCTGAAGGACTCAAAAAAGAACTCGCTGAAAATCCGGCACTTGCAACAATTCTTGCAAAATAACCCGTTTTCCAGCTTATAAACAGAAAAGGACTGTCTAAGCGTCATTATCAGGCTCGACCTGATAACAGCTTTTTAGGCAGCCCTTTTTTTGTCAAAACGATATTTTCATGTTAGAATGATTAAGCCGTCAAAAATAGAAACAAAACAAACGGAGGAATTCTCATGAAAATTTTTATTTATTTTGCGACTCTCTTTGCTTTTGTTTTTCTTTCTGCACTATTAATTCTTGTAATCCGCAAAAAAGGCAATAAATCAAATCAGAATCTGCTGATATTTTATATAATTTCGGTGCTTGGCTGGATTTTATTTTTGTTTTTTGAAGACGCTTCGCAAAGACTTGGTTATTACAGATCAGCATGGATTCTTGAACGCGGCAAATATTTCTTTATAACCCTTGTACCTATATGGATTCTTTTTATAACCCGTTCACTCGCAAAAGACGGAAAAAATCTTGGCAAACTTTCATATCTTGTGCTAATCGATCCGATTGTTACACAATTCGGTCTTTGGACAAATAACAAATTTCATTTGTATTATTCTTCGTTTTCTGTAATGAACTGGTCTATCGGACTGCTCTCAGCAATACATATCATAATCTTTTTTACGATTATTTCAGTTTCAATTTTTTATCTCTGCTTTTTTTTAAAGAAAAGCGAAAAAGAAATGCAGCCGCAGGCTATAATTCTTATAATTTTTACGGCACTGCCCGCTCTTGTAAATATAGCCTTCATAGCAAAATCTGAAATTACACCATACGCCACACCGGTCTTTTTTGCGCTAAGCACATACGCGTATTACAAGGCTATTTCAAAGTATAATTTTCTTGAAAACACACCGCTTGTTCTGCGTTCAATTGTTGACCGTATTTCTTACGTTTATATTGTTCTTGACGAAGACCTTACAATCGTTGATTTTAACGAACCGGCTTTTTCTGCGTTTCCTTCTCACAGGCTGAAAAAAGGAAATAATTTCCGCGAAATTATTGACGCATACAAGGCAATATTTGACTTTGACAAAATCTTAAGCATTATTGCCGAAGCAAAAAGAACAGAAAAGCCTGTAAAAGCTGAAATTGTCTATCACCCGACCGAGCACAACGACACTGACCGCTTCTTTCAATGTGAATTTACCCCGATTTTTCAGAAAGGCAAGTACCGTGCCTGCATTCTCATGGGACAGGATATAACACAGTCTAAAAAAGCGTATGCAAGCTTTGTTGAGCAGGAACGTCTTTCGTCTATTGCGCAAATGATTGGCAGCGTTGTCCAGAATTTACGCGCACCTGTTCTGCGCCTTTCAAATTCAATGGAAAATATTTCCGGCATTATAGAAGAATGTCAGAATCAGGTTGACAGCAAATCTATCTCTACAGATGATTTCATAGAAATTGTCAGAGAAATAAAGCAGAATCTGCAAAGCCAGCGCGCAGGGCTTGAATCGTTTGAAAGCATTTTATCAGCAATAACAACACAAACCGAACGTCTTATTGTTGAAAATGACAAAATCTTTTCTTTGGCAGAACTTGTAACACGCGTTGAAATGCTTTTAAAAGAAAAGCTCAACGAGGCGCAGTGCACACTTAAAACGACAAACAACTGTTCGACAGCTTCCTGCATAAAAGGAGACATGAACAGTCTTGTTCAGATAATTCAGGCATTAATAATGAACAGCATCTACGCGTATAACGGCGCAGAAGGTCTCATTTATTTTACGCTTTCACCAAAGAAAGGACATGTAACGCTTTCTGTCTGTGACTACGCAGGGGGAATTCCACTTGAAATTCAAGACAAGCTGTTTAAGCAGGTTGTTTCAACAAAAGGCAAGCACAGTTCGGGCATAAGCCTTTATATGGCACATGCTACAATCATCGGGCATTTTCAAGGCAAGATGTGGTTTACATCTAAGCAGAACGAAGGCTCTGAGTTTTTTATTGAACTTCCGCTTGTAAATTCTGAAGCAGACGAAGAATTTGAGAAATAGCTTTAACCAGCGGTTTCAGTTTAGGACAAGGCTTCTAAAGCTGCGGCACATTCTTCCCAGCGCGTGTTAAGTTCTTCGATTTTCTGCTCTGCTTCTTCGATTTTTTTCTGAACAGCTGAACTTTTTGCACCGTCTGAATAAACAGCTGGAAGCGCAAGCTCTGCCTCAAGAGAAGCTTTTTCTTCTTCTGCTTCTGTAATAGCATTCATAAGCTGCTCTTCTTCTCTTTCAAGGCGCTTCTTCTCATTTTTGCGGCGCTTTTCTTCTTCCCAGCTCAGCTGCGATGTCTGCACCCCGTTCTTAGCCTGAAGAGCTGCCTGCGCGGCGGCTTTCGCTTCATTTGTGCTTGTATCTGTCGGCGCGCCAGCCTGTTCTGCGGCAAGGCGCTCCAAATAATAGCGGTAATCTCCGGCAAAAAGCCGTGCAGAACCTGGCTTAAGCTCAATCACGCGCGTCGCAAGGCTTTCGATAAAACCGCGGTCGTGAGAAACGAACAGCACAGTTCCGCCAAAATCTTTGAGCGCGTCAAGCAGCACGTCTTTTGAAGTCAAATCCAAATGGTTCGTCGGTTCGTCAAGAATGAGCAGATTAACCGGCCGGAGCAGAAGCTTGAGCAGCGCAAGGCGGCTCTTTTCTCCACCAGAAAGCACAGAAACCTGTTTATAGACATCATCTCCACGGAAAAGGAACGCGCCGAGCATGTCGCGCACTTTCGGGATTAACTCAAACGGCGCTTCTGATTCGATTGTTTCAAGCACAGTCTGCGTGCCTTGCAATTGTTCCGCGCTGTCCTGCGAGAAATAGCCGATTGAAACGCCGGCACCGAGCTTTACTTCGCCAGAATAATCTGAATCGTGACCGGCTATGATGCGGAGCAGCGTCGTTTTACCCGCACCGTTACGGCCAGCGACCACGAGCCGCTCGCCATTTTCAAGCACAAAATCAAGGTTTTTGATTACGCAATTCGGTTCAAGATTTTCAGCTGAAGGCGGATACGTTTTTGAAAGATTATTCACTGTAAGCACAAGCCTGCCGGAATGTGGCGCGGGCGGAAAGCTGAAATGAATCTTTTTTAAGTTTTCAGGAATCTCTATGCGCTCGATTTTCTCAAGCATTTTCATGCGTTCCTGCGCCTGTGCAGCTTTTGTAGCTTTTGCGCCGAATCGCCTTATAAAATCTTCAAGTTTTTTGATTTCCGCCTGCTGAAGCTCGTAATTCGCCATAAGCTGATCTAATTCAGCACGGCGCACTTCTTCATAATGCGAATAGTTGCCCGAATAGCGGTGCAGATTTCCATTAAAAAGCTCGTATACTTCATTTACGGTAACATCAAGAAAATAGCGGTCGTGGCTTACGATTAAGAAACCGCCCTTAAAGTCCTGAAGCCACTGTTCAAGCCAGGTGCGCGCCTCAATATCAAGGTAGTTTGTCGGTTCGTCAAGCAGCAGAATATCAGGCTTTTCAAGCAGCACCTTTGCAAGCGCAATGCGCATCTGCCAGCCGCCGGAAAATTCTGCAACAGGGCGGCAGAAATCTTTTTGAGAAAAACCGAGTCCCAAAAGCACCTGCTCAGCAATTGCCTCGCGCCTATACCAGCCCGACTCTTCAAGTTCAGTCTGAATTTCGTGGTATTTTTCAAGAAGCGGCGCATTCCGCGAATCGTTTTGGGCATATTCTTCTTTTTTAAGCTCGTCGCCTAAAAGGTCAAGCTCTTTTGCAAGGCTATGCCCGTACTCAAAAGCGCGGTCGGCTTCTTCTTTCAAGGTTGAGTCTTTAAATACAATGCCCGACTGCGGAAGGTACGAAATGCGCGCATTTTTTTGTACGGCACGCTCGCCTGAATCAGCTTCAATAATTCCGGCAAGCACCTTCATCAGCGTTGACTTGCCCGAACCGTTCGCGCCCACAAGCGCAGCCTTGCTACCCGCCGCAAGATAAACTGTGGCGTCTTTTAAGATGTCCCTGTCACCAAACGCAAGCGAAACTTTTGAGAACTGAACAAAAGCCATTATTCATTCCCAAAAAACAGCACGATTGCGTTAGTTCCGCGTGAAGTTATCACATTGTCTTTTATTGTTGCGGCGGTCGTTTCTTCAAGACGAATGCCGTTTGATTCAAGCTTGTAAAGGAAGCGCACCGGCTTTTTGTTTCTGTCAAACGTGAAAGTTACCACGCCATCATAGACAGAAGCAATTGAAGCGCTGACAAACGAATCAAACGAGATTCTGCCCCTGTCGCCAGACTGTGACGGAATTACAGACGGCACAAGGCGCTGATAAGACGTCCACGAGAATGTACCGTCTTCAAGCAAGAGCAGGTCGCCGTAATTTGAGCTTGAGAACACAGAGCCAGCCATCAAGAATCTTGCAAGCAAAGCTGAACGGCGTTCTTCTTCAGCTGAAATAACCTCTTCTATTGTAGAAGGAAGCTGAACCAAAGTTTCGGTCTTCTGTCTGCCTTTAGAATCTGTAAACTGAAGGCCGATTGTATTGTTTTTCTTCAAGCTTATTGTAATATTTGTGCCCTTAAAGCGGTAGTTTCCGTTTTCAAGCTTTTCTGTTCCGGCATATTTCCATGTTTTGAAAACGTCGGCAAGCTTAAGTTCAATTGTGCCTGTTTCTTTTCCCGGGTTGAAGTAATAGTTCTGCTGAAATTTGGCAATATCAACCTGATTGCTGTTAATCATTGTCAGATATTCTTCCGGATACCAGACAGAATCAAGAACTGTTTCAAGAGCTTCGTCATAAACAACTTCGACTTCTTCGTTCTGCTGCGGCGCATTCTCGTCAAAAAGCTTTAAGTTATACGAAAAACACCAGCCGGTTGTTCCGTCTGATGTCAGAACCCAGAGCCAGTCGCCTTCAAGCGGCTTAGAGCCGGACATCGGCGGTGTGCCAGCACCTTTTTTCAAGACTTTGAGGTTTTCGCCTTTTCTAAGTCTGTAGACCTGGCGCGCTGTATTTACAGGTTCGTAACGCACAGGCAGACCGTCTATAGAAACAGAAGCATAAACACTCTGATATTCTCTGTAAGCATCATAAGCTCTTAAAGCCTTGCTTTTTGCTGTAGGGTTCGTAATCTGCCAGAAAGGCACTTCAAGTTTCTGCTGAGAGCCGGGTGTTCCGATAACGTAGACCTGGCTTATATTTGATTTGATATAAACTTGTACCAAATCTCCGTCGCGAAGCCCTGCTTCGGGAAGAGACCATAACAAAACACTGTATCCAAGTTTTTTTGAACACGAAACGCACAATAAAGAACAAGATAAAACTGCTGCTAAAATGAGTGTCTTAAAACAATTAGAAAATTTCATGCAGCAAGCATACCACAGTGCACCAATTTTTGGAAGAGTGCAGTAAATGTGCAATAAAAAAGCCCTGAACGGATTCAGGGCTTTGGCGGGGGTAATTTCGGGTTTATTTGTTGCCGTTAATTGCAATTGTGCGCGGTGCGCTTTCTACTTTGCGCGGAATTGTAACTGACAGAACGCCGTTTGCAAAGTTTGCGGTAACAGCATCTGAATCAATGTCATTCGGCAATGTAAAGCGTCTCATAAACTCCATTGAAGAGCGTTCTCTGATAAGATATTCGCCTTCTTCTTTGGCTTCTTCTTTCTTTTCGGCCTTAGCTTTCTTTACAGAAGAAATTGAAAGAAGATTGTCTTTCAAGCTGATTTCAACATCCTTGTCTGAAAGGCCAGGCAAGTCCATTTCCATTACATAAGCGTTCTTTGTTTCTTTTACATCAACTTTCGGTGCGGCCATTCTTGCGGCAAAGTTTTTGCTTGTCGGGAAGAAATTGCCCATTGTCTGATTCATTTCATCAAATGCATCAAGCAAACCGTCTGAAAAACGTGGATTAAAAATACTAAGTGTGTTCATATATAAACCTCCAAGATTTATTTGCATTTCAATTTGTTACGCATTCTGCGTACACTTACTATATTGCAAACAGCGTGCCAAGTTTTTAACTTTCAGCGGCTGTTTGCATCTGGAATACTGTAATTTTATATATTACAAACATTTATCTCTCCTTAAACTGAAAAGGCGGAAAACTTTGCAGCTTTTTCAGCATAAAAAAAGCGTTCTTTTTTGACGGTTTTTTGCGTTATATTTAGGCCTGCAAAGAATCAAAAATGCCTGCAAAATGTAGCGGCGGCTCTTTTCTGTAACTTTTTGCTCACTTGCGTCATAACGAAACATCAAAGATGTATCAAATTGACTCATATTTTAAAGAAATCTTTATCTTATAGGAAAAATTAACAAAACATTGTATTATTCTTTATATGAAGAAACATAAGAGTTATTCACTTATATTATCAGTTGTTTTGTTCACCATGCTTGGAATTGCCGTTATTCTTCAATTAAGGTCTTCGCTGACAATGCAGAAAATTGAAGAGCAGAGACTTTCGGTGCGGCTCTCTGACGATGTTCATTATCTTGTTGATACAATCAAAGAGGATTTGTTTTTTCAGTCTTTTTTAACAAATACACACCGTACTAATTTTGCAGATGCGCTGATTTCTTTTGCCGGTTTTGAATACGCGTTTTTCCAGTGGCAGGGTCAGCAGGACACGCCCAATCTTTTTGATTCGCTTTACGTTTATTCACAAAGACTGAATAAAATGTACACGTGGACAGGAGCTTCATTTAAAGAAACACCTGTTTCATCTGTAGAAATTCTTGACCCAATCATAAAACTGATTCAGTACAGCTCGGAGTTTCAGTCACAGAAAATTGTCGAGCTGAAAACAGGTCAGATTCTCATTATTGAGTCACTTTATCTTGCGGAACAGGACAGCAAGCTTTACATTCTAAGCTTTATCAACAAACAAGAATTTGCCTATAATCTTCTGCCCTACAATACAGAGCAATGTGTACAAGAATCCTCTGATTTTTATTTCAGAATCCGCGATATAGAAGACAATCAGATTCTTTATGAAAGCGATCCGGACTGTCCGCCGCACTTTTTTAACAACCCGGATTTCTCAATGCCGCTTATACAGTTTAATGATTCAATATCGATGATGCCGACCCAAAAGAACAGCATAAATCCGAACATAAATCAGGCAGAGCTTCTTGAAAAATTCTATAATATTGTTGAAACACCGTATCAGCAGGAAAGACTAATTCTAGAAGTTATTCACCGCCAGGGATCTTTAATGAAAGCAAGTTCGCGCAATATGATGCTGACTTTTATTTCTTCTATTCTTGTTCTGCTTGTAATCGGCGTCACGATGATTCTTTTTGTGATAAATATGCGCAGAGCTGAACGTCTTGCAACGCATCAGCAGGAATTTATTTCAACAATTACACACGAACTGAAAACACCGCTTGCCGTTATTTCATCAGCGGCACAAAATATGAGCGACGGCATTATTACATCAAAAGAGCGCATACGCTATTACGGCAACATGATCAACAAAGAAAGCAAAAGACTGAAATCTACTATAGATTATTTCCTTTTGTACTCAAAAATAACAACAGGCACAAATCTCAAGCACGAAAAACATGATTTGTGCGAGCTGCTTCAAGATGAAATATCGCACTGGGAACTGCCCTGGAAAAATGACGATTTTGAAATACATACAGATTTGCCTGACCAAAAAGTACCTGTCTATTGTGACAAAACGGCAATTCTCAGCGCAATAGACAACCTTATTTCAAATGCCTATAAACATTCAAAAGACGGAAAATACACAAGCATCAGTCTTAAAATAGAAAACTGCCCGCTGAAGATTACCCGCCATGTTTTTGCACCGCAAAACGTAAAGCAGGCTGCTGTTATCCGCATCTCTGACCACGGCGAAGGAATTCCCAAAAACGAGCAGAATTCTATTTTTGAGCCTTTTGTACGCGGAACTGCGGCACATAACCATCAGATAGAAGGCAGCGGAGTCGGTCTGAATCTTGTTAAGAGAATTATGAACCTGCACGAAGGGCTTGTTCTTCTTGAAAATTCATCACCTTCAGGAACAACTTTCGCCTTGGTTTTTCCTGTTATTTCAGATTACATGCAATAAAAACTGTAAAAATGCTTGCTCGATTTTACAAAATGAATATAATATAAAGAGGCATGAATTTGATTTTTTAGGAGGATACAATGGGCAAAAAAATACTCATCGTTGAAGACGAAGAAGGCTTGCGCATTACAATGGGCGACAGGCTTGCATCCGAAGGCTACCACGTAATTGAAGCAAAGACAGGAACACAGGGTATTGAATACGGTCACAATGAAACTATTGATTTAATAATTCTTGACATTATGCTGCCGGAAGTTGATGGCTTTACCGTTTGCAAAAAGCTCAGAGAAGACGGCATCTTAACTCCGATTATCATTTTAAGTGCGAAAAGCCTGCTTGAAGACAAGGTTACAGGTCTCAAGACAGGAGCAGATGATTATATAACAAAGCCATTTGAAATGGCAGAACTTCTTGCCCGCATTGAAGTTCAAATCAGAAGAGGCGAAGCTATAAAGACTGTTCATTCAAGACAACTGGAAGATGAACCGTCTGACCTCACAATCAACCTTCGCCGCGGCTATATGGAAGTTCATGGACAGGAAGTTCCATTGCTGGCTCAGGAAATTAAACTGCTTGATTATATGTATCTTCATGAAGGCGAAGTTATTTCGCGCGACACACTCCTTGATGAAGTTTGGGGCTATGAAGAGAAAGTAAGTACAAGAACTATCGATGTTCACGTTGCACGTCTGCGCCAGAAAATGGACGATGCAAAAGGTGTTCCACGCTATATACAGACTGTCCGCGGGATCGGCTATAAATTCACTTCGCCAAGAAGCGGTTCTTCAAGATAGTCTTTTTCATAACGAAGGAAAGCAGCGCGCGAAATATTCCGTCCGCCAAAACGGGCGATATGATCCGTATAAATCTGCGAATCAATCAATTTACCGCCTGCTTTCCTGAACGCCTCTACAAAAGTACAAAATGCAGCTTTAGACGCATTTTCCACATGCGTAAACATTGATTCACCAAAAAACACAGATCCAATCAGCACACCATAAAAACCGCCGGCTAATTTGCCGTCAAGATACGCCTCAACAGAATGTGCCAGCCCGCATTCATGCAGTTTTGTATAGCCCTCTATCATGTCTGGGCGAATCCAAGTGCCTTTCTGTCCGGCGCGTTCTGCGGCTGCACAAAACGAGATAACTTCTTTAAAATTTTTATCCATGGAAAATTCAAAAACATTCTGATTAAGCACGCGGCGGAGACTTTTAGGCACATGCAGTTCTTCCGGAAAAAGCACAAAGCGCGGATCAGGCGACCACCACAGAATAGGGTCTTCTTCATTAAACCATGGAAAAATTCCCTGCAAATAGGCAGAGCGGAGCATTCCAGGAGAAAGATTGCCGCCGACTGCAACAAGACCGTCATCAGACTGCTCAGGTAAAGGAAACTGAAAATAATCATCTATTCCCAAAACGGGAAAATCACTGTCGTTTCGATTTGCGTCCATATTTCAACGTGATTTCACCGTTCTTCAAATCACAGGAAACTGTTCCGCCTTCAGACAGGCGCCCAAAAAGAACTTCATCAACAAGTTTAGAAGAAATCTTTTGATCGATTATGCGGCTGATATTTCTTGCGCCAAATTCAATTGAATAGCCCTCTTCTGCGAGATACTCTGCACATTTATCTGTAAGTGAAATTTTAACGCCTTTATCAGCAAGTCTTGCAGAGAGCTTTTCAACTTCTTTATGTACAATAGAAACCATAATTTCTTTGCTTAAATGCTCAAAAGGAATAACCGCATCCAGCCTGTTTCTGAATTCTGGCGTAAAAATCTTTTCTACAGCTTCATTTACGGCG